>Ga0207071_1001_pt1 | contig 68063 bp, 70 predicted proteins | sample Alteio_BWMinHeat_67_FD_153531 | JGI IMG/M metagenome (GOLD analysis project Ga0207071, IMG submission 153531) | Enriched cells from forest soil in Barre Woods Harvard Forest LTER site, Petersham, Massachusetts, United States -... | ecosystem: Environmental > Terrestrial > Soil > Temperate forest >...
CTAACGCAATGTCGGCGGCCTCAGCCAGCGCTTCACGCCGGCGCCAAAATGACGGTGCGAAAATTTCTTTGCGCCGATCGATCTCGCGGCGCCGCTATCACATACGCAGCTCGTAGAGGAGCATCGACTCGATATAGAACGAGCGCTCGTAGGCGAGGCGGGCGCGGAAGCCGGCCTCATTGATCAGCCGACTGAACAGGTCGAGATCGGAATCCGACGACACCATGACGTAGAGGCAGCCGTCGGGCTTCAGGCGTTCGCGGGCTTGGCCGAACAGGGCCGCCACATCCCGATATTGCGGGCCTGCGTGCCAGCCGCGGTCGGCCAGATCACGCGGCTCGCCCGCGTGCTTGGGCGGACTCGATAGGATCACGTCGAAAAGCGGGCGCGACGGAAGTTCGGCAAGAAGATTCATGCAGGCGGAAGTCACACGGTCGCCATAACCATTCGCCTGCGCATTCTCCAGCGCCGAGAACGCCGCATTGGGATTGATGTCGAGCGCCAGGACGTCTGCTGCGCCAGCGCGCGCAGCCGCAAGAGCCAGGATGCCCGACCCAGTGCCTACATCAGCCACGCTCTTACCATTCAGGTCCAACCCATCGATAAACTCGGCGAAATACTCGCTGCTTAGAAAAAAACGCGGATGGAATACCGTTGGTCGTACCCGCAGGCGGAAGCCCGCCGCTCGGGTCATACGGATGCTCCGGCGGCTGAGGATCAGGTGATAGGAAAAAAAATGAATGAAGCCGCGCAGAAAACGGCGGAGCTGGCTGTGCGGCGTTCCGTGCCGATCGAGACCGCCTGCCGGGAGGATGCCGGACACGTCGATCGCCCTCCCGCCTGAGTTTTGGTCCATGCTGGGTAACGCTCCTGTTAAGAATTTGTACTCAAGGCGCGGCTGATAAAAGCGCGAGGCCATCAGCGGTAAGACGGCATAAGACGGCGCAAGAATCCTTCGCGGCGGGGCGCCTCCGATCGCTCGGCGACCGCTTGCTCGGGGGTAACGCCGCCGAAACACCCGCGAAACTTGATGATTTTCCAGATCAGCGGGTTCCAACTCCGCCACACCGCTTCCGCTTCCTCCCGCATCACCGCGCCGGCGATCTCCGGGACGCGGCCGAAGACTTCCGGGATGACGCTGGAGATTTCCGCGTCCTGCAGCACCTTCCATTTCGAATGTCCGCCCATGATGGGTGAGCGGATCGCATAGACCACTTTGCGCATGCGGGTCTCGCGAATACAGTAGGCGCACATCCCGCAGGGCTCGACATTAGAATAGAGCGTGCAGCGCGACAGTCGCTTGGTGCCGAGAAGCCGTTGCGCTTCCGACATGGCGATCATTTCGGCGTGCCGCGTCACATCGCGATCGCGCGCCACGCGGTTCGTGGCTTCCGCCACGACCTCCCCGTCACGACAGATCACGCAGGCGAATGGAAGCTCGCCCGCCTTGATGGAGTCGCGGGACAGATCGATACAACGACCCATCATGCGCATATCCAGATCGTTCGCGACTTGACGCATCGGTAATGGTTTCCTTGGGATAGGACTATTCACGGGTTTTTGGCTACACGGGGGGCTTCGAAAGAGCCCGACCGCTGTTTCCAACAACAGACTCGTGCGGGCCGGATACAATTACTTTGAGACTAGCTACTTTATACAATAAGGCTGCTCGGCATCCGGATGGCAAAGTCCTGGCTGGCAGGCAACAGCGCACTGCGCTGTGTTGTGGCCTCGCTTTGTGCACTCATTTAGGCAAGTCGCTTGATCGGTCGTCATTGTCAATGCACCCGCAGCTTGGGCATCGCCGCTTCCGACGGCAGCCTGAGCTTCGGACCGGGTTAAGGTTCGCTGGGCGGCAAAAGTGGAACTAGTGAGCAGCATGGTGAGCAGAACACAAAGCACAAGGCGCATGACATCGCTCCTTCGTGGCTATTCGATCTACCCCACAAGGCCACGCACAGACCAGAACAATTGCTGTTTCGATCATTAAATACATTGCCGCAGTGCACAGCCGATGTCCGCTCTGGTCATTCGCTGCGAAGCTATTCAGCGTTCGGGCGGACGTTTGTCCGTTGTTAGCCCAATAGCGACCATGGCATTAGGCGCAAGCGGTCTACTCTTTCGGCTTTAAATCCACGTAATAGACCCCGCACGCCGTCCCAGACTTGCCTTCATGCTCGCACTTGGCGATCAGCACACGCATCGTCGGAAGCGAAATATTGGTGCCGAATCTCTCTGCCAGAGCTGCCTTGCGATACTGGCCCCTACGCGAACAGCGTGTGCAGGCCAATCGCACAATGTCAGCCGGATAGTCTTTGAGATGTAGGGCGCCGTCACGGGGCATGGGGAACAGCATAGCCCCATCGCGGCAATCCACGACACGCCAGTTCACACCCTAGCCAGCGTCAATTTCAAAAGCCGACTTTTCATGGGCCCCATCCGGGGCCCTTCGGCTTTCTATGGAGGGCTCAGATGAGCAAAAGAAAGTCCACGAGTGAAAGTGCATCAAAGCCGAGGCCAACTCGAATATTGGTGGTTTACGGCTACGATGAAAAACAAAAGCCCAGGGCCGCGAAATTTGGCGAGCCTGAAATAGCGTTGGCCCGCAAAGCCGCTGACCTGATGAAGCTAAATATGTTTGAGACCGATGCGCCTAAGACTCGTCGAAAATTAAAAAGGCTGCCGCTCGGCAACGTGTACGCGAGCGGCTGGGGATTCGTGCCAAACGTTCGGCGCACCCAGTTCGATAGCATTCTCAAAATAGCCGATGCCGTAAATCCGATGGCACCCGAACCTGTTCCACAAACAAATTTGCCAAACTCGTGGGATTCTATTGGTGTTGGGAATCTAGTTCTCGGTCAGGCAGACTCTGCCGCCGACGGCTGGTGGCCGGTCAACGTCGTCGAAGCCGTTGATGGCGACATGTTGCGCTTACAGGCCCGCGATTACCCCGAAGTAGCGCCTGTGATCCGGCATCGCTTAGCCGTCGCGCTGTTTTACACGGGTGATTTCGTTCCGCCAGAGCAAGTTGGTGTATTCGCAACTGGTCTACCGATAAGTTGGGCGACATTGACCACTGGCCAGCTTGTCCTCGCGGCAGCTAACGAAAAAAATTCCGAGACGGGCTGGTGGGAGGCGGAGATCGTAAAGATTGGCGGCGACTGGCTCACGCTCAAATGGCGTGACTTTCCGCGCCGACGCCAGGTGAAACGGCTTCGAACTGACGTCGCCTTGATTAATCCCGTTCCGCCACAAGCGTCCTAAACCCACACAATTCGAAACATCAGTCCGGTGGCTCACGCCGCCGCGCATAACCTATGGGAGAAGACCAATGACATACGACACAGGCACAATTCGACGCTTGAATGATGAACTTCGGCAAAGTCCAAACAAAGGTATCGCCGTGATCACGCCGGGGATTGCGGCATTAGGGCAAGAGGCTGTTCAGAAAATCTTTCGAACCTTAGCGATTTACGGCGATTTTTGTCACGACAACGACCCCTATGGCGAACATGATTTTGGGGCGTTTGATGCAGGTGGGGTTCGAGTATTTTTCAAGATCGATTATTTTGATAAACGCCTAAACGCGCACTCGCCCGATCCAGCTGATCCGACGGTCACAGAGCGTGTGATTACGATCATGCTGCCGGAAGAATATTAAATGGAGATTGGGCTAGACCTATTCCGATGTGGGCCGGGCCCGTATCACGGGTTTGTCATATCGTCGATCCCAACCAGGTCGCCCTTGGGCAGCTAAGGGACAACCTAACCGCGCCTATTTGTCCGCTCTGGGCGGCACTGAGCTTCCACGGCGAGGTCGCGTTTGACCGGAAGCGTACATTCAGACGAAGTCACCCGGCGAAAAAATCTACCACACCGGTCTCCAGGTTATACATCGCACCGGCAATCTTGATTTCGCCCTTCGACTCCATTTCAGCGAGTACCGAACTGCCTTTACGAATACTGCCCATGGTGATTTCCACATTTTTTCGGGCGACGGCATCAACAAACGCATAATTCTTCGATGTCCTCTCGCCAGCATATGTTGTCGCCTCTACCGCTGGTTTTATTTTCGCCAACAAGCCCGTGAGATTGCCGAGTTCGGCATTGTCGATAGCGCCTTTAATCGCGCCGCACGCTGTGTGGCCCATAACGAGAACCACCTTTGCCCCTGAGATCTTGCAAGCGAATTCCATGCTGCCAAGGATATCGGCGTTTTCGATATTACCCGCTACGCGACTGTTGAAGACGTCACCGATGCGGAGATCTAAGATCGTCTCGGCCGGGGCTCGCGAGTCAATACAGGTTAGCAATACAGCGGCCGGGTATTGACCCTTGGCGCTGGCACGTTGCTGAGCCAAGAAATTGTGGTCTTGGCGTTTGCCGGTGTAAAAGCGTTTGTTACCCTTCTTCATTAGCGCCAAAATGTCAGTCGGACTCAACTTGCCACGCTGCGCCTTAGTAAGTGCGTCGGCGTAGGCGATACTGCTGAGTGCCCCGGCAAACGTCATCGCAGCAACGGCGCCCGAGATTTTAAGAAAACTCCGGCGGTGGGGACGGTCGACGATCTGATCGGTCATTTGGTCGGTACACATGGACAACCTCTTTTCTGGCAGCAGCCCGACAATTCAGTCCTCTGCCCATATTGCGATAGCAGAAGGTGAGGCTGCCCGGTAGCTAGGGAGGGGGCGTCCACCCCCCGTGGCGCCTTTCTTATTCACCCACGTATGTCGCCTCTTCGAGCCACAAGGAGCTCATGCGGAATTTTTGGTGCTCGCCTCCGGCGCTGGAGAAGCACGGTAAAGACGCTACGACATAGGCGCACGTCAGGTCCGCCCCGAGAACGGAAGCGCAACTTGAAGCGTTCAATTTTGGTCAGATCGGATAGGGAACAGCAACGAACTTTGCCCGTTCCTTCCAATGATTTAAACAATTAGCCATTTAGAGGAATGAGTTCATGCGCCTACTACTCGGTGTTGTTCTTGGAGTCTTTCTCACGGTCGGATTTGCTTACGTTTATGACGCGTCAACAACTCATCCTGCGGAACAGGCTGCTCAAACCAGCGCTGAGCAAAGGCCGATGGTGAACTGGGATGTTGTCAGCGGCAACTGGCGTGGATGGTCCTCAAGCGTGCGTAACACCTGGAATAAGTTGGCGGCCAAATAAGCTCGGCGGGCCGCGCTGGCTGCCTCTTTCATTTTAAACTATGCGTGGAATGTCGCCTATTGATGCCGTGGACGGCTCCTCCACCGGCACGTGAGTGCCATGAATGTGGGCGCTGTTAAGGCCCCCACAATCTGGAGGAGCCAAGCATGCAAGCGGTCACGACGGTCGGTCTCGACATTGCCAAGTCTGTCTTTCAGGTTCACGGCATCGACGCCGAAGATAGAGTCATCATCTGGCGGCAGTTGAAGCGCCGCTACGTTTTGGCGTTCTTTGAGAAGCTGCCGCCGTGCAGCCGCTGAGGCCGCCGCTCTAAGCGGCCAAGTTCGGACTTTGATCTCTAATCAACGAACTTGATGCCGACGTGAGCCCATTTGCGCCACACTTGGACCGCGTTGCGCGGGCCGGTCTCGAGCAGAACAACAAACGCGCTCGGTATTGACACGTCGGGCGGCACCATGAGGCACGCGCCGCTTGCGGAAATATTCCAAATGCAGAAGTCAATTTGGCCACGACCGTCGCCGAGATCTACCGGCACAACCTGAGTGCCAATATCCATACGCGACTCCGAGCGTCGTTCGACCGCATCTAAATCCAATTCGCCCATATAATCGACATAACAGGTCGCACTTAAAGGTAACCTACGAGATAAGGTAACTAAGCGGTTATTGGCCGAAGCTTTCCTCAAGCTTTCTGCTCAAGGCGAACGGAATCGGGAGCGTTTGCTTGATGGTGCATTGGACGCGGTAATTGCGGCGGATAGGATTGACGCGGCTTAACACCGGTAATCCGGGGGTTGTGGTAGCATCCCTATGAGGCGCACCCATGAAAACCTGTCCAGATTGCAACGGTGATGGTGTCATAGAAAAAGGCACGGACGATGAACAGCAATGCCCAACGTGCGGGGGCCGTGGTTTCGTACCTGATGACGACGACGACCAGGGAGAAATAATAAAGACAAGAGCTGGTGCAAAGCGAGGGCGAATATATTTGTGGTCATAGCTGCGGCGGCCAAGCGCATGAAGTCACCCCTATGCATGTTGATCAATGTATAATTTTTCCAACCGCATCGCATCGAGCAAGAAATTCCCAGGCCTCGCCTTCAGTTTCAAACCGTTTGACCCGACCATTCTCAAATACCACTCGTCCCCTCCAGAACGCGAGAAACCCGCCGTTAGATGCTGCATCCACTCTGTTGTTTGGATTCTCAGTTTCTTCGCTCATGGTCGCACTCTGTATCTGGTGGCTGCGAGGAGCGTGGCTATTCGGCCGAAGCGAACCGGTCGAGAAGGCGTCGTTTTGAGAGCCCTAGCAACCCTGGCAAGGACCGAAATTGTCAGATTTCTTTGGCCCCGCTCGACCTAACTGGCCACGAATTGCATCTGGCGCAACTTTGAGCCACGGCCTAAAATTGAAGGCAGGTGGCCACCAGCAGCCCCAGGGGGAAGCATGAGACTTGTCATATGCGCAGCGGCGGCGGTTCTCGCGACCGTTTGTGCAGAATCGAGTTTGGCGGCGACCTGCAAAGCCTACTCTCTGTACGCTTCCGGCGTCACTCCTCAAACTAAAACGCGGCTTTCTGGCCAGAATGCCCTCGCGGTATCGGTGCACAAGAATGGTGGTTGCGGATGGGGCACTTCAAATAAGCAACCCAGTCTTGAGGCGGCCGAGGCCCAAGCGTTGGCGAAATGCCAATTGAACGCCGCAAACACAGCATGCAAAATTGTTGGGCGGAACGGTGTTATTGTTGCGGGGGCAACTCGACCGACCAATGACGCGAAAAACGGTGAAGCGAGTGTCAAGTCGGCAACTCATACCGCGGCTACTGTCCCTCTGAAGGAAGAAGACAAGCCCGGCTCGAACACAACTACTACGGCTCGAACAATCGAACCCCACATTCAAATCGCTCAAGCGGTTGGTGAAGATACTCGGGCTCACTCGGCGTCAGGGGCAGTTGAACTTCAAACGGTCTTTAAATGTGGAGCACTCTCTACCGAACCCTCCAAATTCCCGGATTTCAATTACAAACTCACGCTGGCTATATCGAACGGCACGATTACCGCCGAACGAGAGACAAACGATGCGAGCACCCAATTCAACGGCTCCGTCAATAATCGTGGTATAATTCGTTTGTTTGGAACGGGGCACTTTACTGATGGAAGGGACGGATGGACGTATACACTAAGCGGCGAATTGCAGAGCAAAGGCGAAACGGTCCTTAGAGGCCAATTGCGAAATGGCTGGGGAAAGGGCAATGGCAAACGAACATGCTCTCTAGTTTTTTTATCCTCTCCAGCTGAAATAAAATTAGCTTTCTCAACAATCGACGAATTAAAGCGCGGGCAACAAGAATTAGGCATCCAACAGACCGAAACCAACAATCGCGTCGAACAGGTTACCTCAGTACTCAAGAACATCATTCTTCCGGTTACCGAAGATCCAAACGCATGGATGCTACGCGTTGCGGCTGTTCCAGTCCAGCAACAGCAGTTCTGTCGAATTGTTGACCAATTCTACGGCGACCTGGCGCAGGCTTACCAAGCGCGCAACGACATAAAAAGAAATGCGCTTTATCGAGATCGACAGATGGATATGGCCGCTTTGCTGCCACACGGAGAGTTTGAAAATTGGGTGGTCCAGATCAAGGAGGTAACGCAGGCACCCGATGGAAGTGCTGCTGTCATGCTCCAGCCGCCGTGTCGGGCTATGTTGGGATCTGACGCCTGCCAAAAAGAGGGGTCGAAGATTCGAGCTACTGTAGGGACCGGCTCACCTTTGTACCGCGAACTGGCGCGCGTGAGTGCCGGGGACTTTGTGGTGGTGTCTGGTAAGATTCTGTATGCGGAATCTACAAATCCAGATCAGCCCTTGCCAACCTACGCGGTCTATCAGGCCGGTTCGCACTGTTCCACGCTTGATGGGAGCAAGCAGGAAGACGTCTTTGTCACCGAGATACGATATCTAGTTCAGCTCCGGTAAGCAGTTTCCCGAGCGGCCCAGCACCCGAGTGCGACTACGAACGGTCTTGTGGCCCATCATTTTTATCGTGATTTGTGACACCGAGCTGCGCACGCATTGACACCACCATGTCAGCGCACAATATTCTCTGCCTGCCGCACGGTGCAGTTTTTTGATCAGTTAATCCCAATCATCATCGTCTTTCTTTTTTGGCCTTGTCGGCTTCCAAAGCTCTTTGCGAATAAAGATCGGCACGACAGGATAGCCGGGCGTGCTGAAGCCCACACAATCCTTTGGTACTCGTAGTTTTCGGCCAGCAAACATTGCCGCGCAACCGCTTATGCCGCCTCTATGTTGGATAAACCAAAGGACGGTTTTTGGCGATACTCTACGGCGACCAGCAAAGCGCAAACAGCGCGTCCATCGACTCTTGGTCTTAGCATCCGCATCACTAGCCGTCGCTTCGATAAGCATTCTGATCGAATGATGACGTTTGCGCGAACGGCATGCTTGGAAACGCAAAAGCTCCCCTTTTGCCGCCGAAAGTCGTTTTGAATTTCGCCTGAGGCGAAAATAGAATCTGTAGACCCCAGATAAAAAAGGAAGGAGTGCATCCCGGCCACGTCGGCTGGAACATTCACTAAAGAGAGCCCGTAAAGCAAAAATATTTCGATCCAAATCCCGCATATCGATCTACCAACTTGTTTGATAGAAATTAGCAAGGACCGTGAAGCGACTGGCATCTAGGCCGTGTACCCATAAACCCGGCGGCGTCATGCGACTAAAGCAATGTCTACTTTGCCCCTATAGCGACCGACTTCGGGCGGCAGCACAATATGTCGCGATGGGCCAAAACCGGAAGTGGCCATTGCGAGCTGGCTTTCGGACATCAACTTCTGAGCCGGATCGGGGCTCCTTTCAGTTCGTAGCCGCTTCGATATTATCTGACGACTCGACATCAGTTGCGCTCAGGGGCGTATGAGCGAGCCTACGCGGCTCAACATTGGCATTTGGAGTATTTCCGATAGTGGGCATCAGCGGTTTGATGTCGATTGACCTCGGGTTGCGAGGCGCCGTCGTAGCATTGTGCCTGCTGATCGCAGCCCTGGCGCTTCGCGATCGCCGCGATAGTATGGCCGCGCTGCTGGCCGCCGCGCTCGCGATCGGCGCCGCAGCTTTCATGATCTGCTCGGCGCCGACGTTCCCGCGACCATTTGCTTCGTGGGGCCTGCTGCTGCTGGCGTTGTCCAGCGCGAACTGTGTCGTGTTCTGGCTATGGGCACGTGCCGCCTTCGATGACGATTTCGTGCCACGGCCCTGGCATGGGGTCTTGTGGTCGACCGTAGCAATCGCGCAATGGCTGGACGCCAGCGGCATCACACGGTCGGCCGCGCTCGAGCTTGCGATGGAACGCACGCTGTCGTTCACCTCTCTCGGCCTGGCGTTGTTGGCGGTGGCGCAGACGCTTCTCACGTGGCGGGCGGACTTGGTGCAGGGCCGGCGTCGGCTCCGACTCTTTGTTTTGATCGGGGCGTCGGCCCAATTCGTCCTCAACTCCTACATGAGCTTCTTTCAGCAGCCGTCGAATCTCACCTTTTCTATGACTAGCATCGCCAACGCCCTTGCTCTGTTCGTGTTGGCCAGCGTGGGCGCATGGAATCTGCTGGAGGCGGGGACGCGGAAAGATTCGATCCTGCTGCCTGCGACAAATCTCCCCTTAGGCGCGCCGGCCAAGCCGTCTGACGATCAGGGCAAGCCTGCCGCGATCGAACCGGTTCTCTTGCGCCGGTTGGAACAGCTCATGACCGTCGAGCGAATCTACCGGCGTGAGGGGTTGACCATCAAATTGCTATCCGTCGAGCTTGGTGTGCCGGAATACCGACTGCGGAAGCTCATCAATGAGGGCCTTGGTTACCGCAATTTCAATGCGTTCCTCAATCATTACCGGATCGGGGAAGCCAAGGCAGCGCTGGTCGACCCCGAACAAGCAGAAGTCCCGGTGCTGACAATCGCGATGGACACGGGCTTCCAGTCGATTGGGCCGTTCAACCGCGCTTTCAAGGCGGCGACAGATTTGACTCCAACTGAATTTCGCCGCCTCGCCATGGCGGGAAATGCGGCCCCGGTAAACGATCGATTGAAGATCGGCCAGTCGAGTTGAGGAATCGGCCAGCCGGTTTGCAGGAATCGGCGAGAAGGAATCGAAAAGATTCGACAGACTGACGGCGATCGTTCCTCGCAGTAGTTACGTCAACGGGGCTCCCCATGCGAAATCAGCGGTTTGTCGTTCTATTTGCCGCGCTGGCGGCGCTTACACTCTGTCCGGCGGGGGCGGCGCTCGCCGACGATTTGCAGACCGTCGTCGATCCCGACAGTCTCGGCTTCTCGGCGCGGCGCCTGACGCGCATGACGTCCTGGTTCGAAGCGCAAAGCGAAAAAAGCGATCCTTTCGGTTTTGTCGTGGGGATCGCTCGGGGCGGCAAGCTCGCCTATTTGCAAGCCACCGGCTTCGAGGACCACGACAAGAAAATGCCGATGCGGCCGGATTCGATCTTTCGCATCGGATCGATGTCCAAGCAAATCACCAGCGTCGCCACCATGATACTGGTCGATGAAGGCAAGCTCGACCTCGATGCTCCCGTGGCCCAGTATCTGCCGGAGCTCAGGGATATGCAGGTCGTCAAAAAGGATCCGGTCACCGGGGATCCGATCCTCTCGGATCTTGCGCAGAGAAATTTTGAACCGGCGAAGCGCGCGATGACTATCCGTGACCTGCTGCGCAATACGTCCGGGCTGGTTTATGCCACGGGGGATTACGGCGATCCCGGATTTGAGAATGCGGTGGTGCATTTGCTTTACGGCATCAAGGCCCCCTTTCGGCGCGACAAGCCTATCGCGGACTTCGTCGCGAGCCTCGGCGCCCTGCCGCTTCTGCACCAGCCGGGCGAAGTCTGGGAATATGCCATCGGCTACGACGTGCTCGGCCGCGTCATTGAAGTCGTGTCGGGACAGCCCTTCGATCAGTTTCTGCAAAGCCGCCTCTTCGCGCCGCTGCACATGGTCGATAGCGGCTTCTCGGTGCCGGAGGACAAGCTTGCCCGTCTCGTCGCCGTGCCGGGCGCGCAGCCCCAACCCCTTTCGATTTCGAATGGCTACGTCAGCAAGCCGCAGACGTTCTTCTCCGGCGGCGGAGGCATCGTCTCCACGGTTCCTGATTTTCTGCGCTTCTGCCAGATGCTGCTCAACGGCGGCGAGCTTGACGGCGTGCGCATCCTGAAGCCTGAAACGGTCCGGCTGATGACGACGAATTCACTGCCGCCCGGCATGCACATCGCAGGACATGAAGTCGGTCCAGCATCTGGCACCGGATGGGGGCTCGGCTTCGCTGTTCGCACCAATCCGGATTTTAGTCTGATTCCAGGCGCGGTCGGCAGCTTCAACTGGCAAGGAATCTGGGGCACATTTTTCTCGGTTGATCCGGTGCAGAAGCTGATTTTGGTGATGATGATGCAGCGGCGCGAGAACAGCGCGAACGGCTTCTACTTCAACGCCATCCGGCGTCTGCCATATGCCGCGTTGAAGGTGCCCGAAGTGCCGGCGCCAGTCGCGTCCGGACAAGAGAATGCCGGCGCGATTGCTGAATATGTCGGACGCTACGTTTTCGGCGGGTCCGCAAGTTCGCTGGACAGACAGACCTCGATCGCCGACGGCAACGGCTGGACCGGTTTTGAGTCCGTTATCGCGGGCACCGATGGCCTCAGGGTGATCAAATTGGCCGATACCGGCCCTGCCGCGAAAGCAGGCGTCATGGCGGGAGATCTCATCACAGCGATCGACGACAAGTCAATCAAGGGTCTGACCTTGGAGGCGGCCTTTCGTCGGATTTCAGGTCCGGTCAACGCCGCGATCAAGTTCAAGATCATCCGCGCGACGCAGAGCGGTCCGCTCGTTGTTGCCTTTGCCCGGGAGGCGGTTCCCGCGCAGAGTGTCGCGCTTCAAGTCAGTGTCGTAGACGGCAAGCTCGTCGTCGAGGCAACAGACCAATGGTCAATCCTCGATTTCGACAAGGGTCAGCCGACGCCCGTGGCGGTCCGCTCAAAGGATGAACTCCAGGTCGAGAGCGGCGATCACACGCGGATCGCCTTCGTCAGAGACGCAGCCGGCAAAGTCAACGGCGCGGTTCTCAATCCGGGACCATGGGAGCAACGCGGCGTACTCGCACAATAAGGCACACTGACAGCTGATGAAATTGGCGGGAGCTTGCGTTGCTCGAACATCAGGTGTCCGGCGGCCCGAGATGGTGGCGGTCTCGACTTCCGCTCAGGGTCATTTTCGACGCATTTGGCAGAGATTGAGGACTGGTTGATGTCCGCTCCTGTCCGTAAGCGCCGTACCAAGAGCGGGCCAGGAGCGTTGCGTTTGGCCGGGCTGCCGTGATTCAAACTCCCGAACTGGGGGCTCGAATCATGCGCTACGAACTCGCCGACCATGAATGGACCGCCATTAAGCCGATGCTGCCGAACAAGCCGCGTGGCGTTCCTCGGGTGAACGACAGACGGGTCCTGAATGGCATCTTCTGGTCCTCCGATCAGGAGCACCCTGGCGTGATCTGCCGACGGCGTTTGGTCCATACACCACTTGCTACAACCGCTTCGTTAGGTGGCGGCGGGCCGGTGTTTGGGGCCGTATCATAGAAGCGCTTGCCACTGCCCATGATGCCGCTGTCCAGATGATCGACACCTCCATTGTCCGCGTGCATCAGCATGGAGCCTGCATCACAAGGAACCAGCGTCAATCGATGGGAAGGTCCCGCGGCGGCTTGACGAGCAAAATCCATGCGGTGGTCGATGGTAATGGTCTGCCGGTACGGCTGGCGCTGAGCCCGGGTGAGGCCCATGACGTTCGGCTCGCCGGAAAACTGCTGTCTCGTCTGAAATCCGGGTCAATGCTGCTTGCCGACCGTGGCTATGATGCGGACTGGATCAGGGAGCTTGCCATGAAGAAGGGCGCGTGGGCCAACATCCCGCCGAAACGCAATCGCAGCACCCCGATCTGCTTCAGTCCGTACCTCTACCGCGCTCGCAATCAAGTCGAACGGTTCTTCAACAGGATAAAACAATGTCGCCGTGTGGCGACGCGCTACGACAGGCTTGCGGCTAACTACCTTGCCTTCATCCAACTCGCATCTATTCGGCTTTGGTTGGCCGCGCGTTATGAGTCCACGCCCTAGTCCCCGGCCCTGGCTTGGGCTGTTAAGTTGGAAATATACTCGGCGCTCAGCATAGCTGAGCGACGTAGATCACCCCGCCACCTTCGGTGGCAGGAGTGACAGATAATATATTTATGTTTTCAGAACGCTAGAATTAGAGAGTCTTAATATAGACTGCTGTCACTCCTGCCACCGGGGATAGACCATGGCTGGCCCTGTGCCTAGTCCAACTTGATCTTGACGCCGGTCCAGATACTGCCCCGATTGGTGTGGCGATGGATCATATCGTGGGCTTCGATAAGCCGCTCTTTCAGTTTCTTTAGACTCAGAGGCTCCTCGCCGTGACGGACGCACCACTGCGAGTAATAGTCATGCAGTACTGAGGCTGCGAGCTGATAGCCGGGTTCCGAAACCAGCGTTTCGGTGACAAAACGCTTCAAGTGGTCGGCAGCTTCTCGCCAACCGTGGCTAGCCTCGCCTATCGCGGCGGGCTCTTTAAGACCATTTGCCTGCCATTTAACGCATCCACGCACCGCCCAAGCCAGAATGCCAGGCAATTCAGATTTGAGCTTTTCGGGAAGGTCTAGGTTTCGTTCGCTATCCGGGATTTCGACATTGAATGGAATGACGCGGATGCGGCGCCACAGCGCGTTGTCAGTAGTACGTACACGCGGACGATCATTCGCCACGAACCACAGCTTGAATTGAGGCGTAAACGTAAACTCGTTCTGGCGCATGAATCGTGCGTTAATTTTCTCGCCGCCGGTCATGCCTTTGATACGCGCCTCATCGAGCTGGCGATTAAAGTTTGCCTCAATGGCTGTCACCATTCGAGCACCAGCTAGACTAGCCAGATCGGTGGGGATCGCATTGTCATATTGCTTGCTCATGAGCGTCTGAGTGGCCGTGTGCCATCCGTAACCGCCGAGCATATCGCGAATGAGGTTTACGAGCGTCGATTTCCCGTTATTGCCGGATTTGCCGTAACAGAAAAAGAACACTTGTTCCTTTGTACTGCCGGTCAAGCTGTAGCCGACGGCTTTCTGAATGTACGTCTTGAGCTTCTTGTCGTTGGCCGTAATCCGACTCAAGAACGTTTTAAACATCGGACATTTGGCTTCTGGATCGGCTGCGACTGGCGCAAGTTTCGTGAGATAGTCGCGCCAGTCGTGTTCCTCAAGTTCTCCGGTCCGGAGGTTGATGGTTCCGGTTTCTGTATTGAATAGCCAAAAGTCCGCATCGAGCAGATCGTCTTTGACAGCAACGACGCTCTTGGCCAATTCCAACATTCGTTCGAGGCCACCCCTTGAGAGCGTATCTTTCGAAAACTTCGACCGAACGGCTTTGGCTTGATCGCTTTTCAAGTACTGGGCCTCGTCGGCGATAAGACGGGCTGTAATCTTGGCCATCTCCATGTGTTGACGCGTCGTGTCGGCAAGCCACCGCCGACCGTCGTAGGTCAGCCATCCATGGCCGGGCGTATAAATAGCTTTTGCACCAAACCGACGGGCAAAACGCTGGGCATTGTCCGTGTCGGTCTCGCTGAGCTTGGCAGCAAAATCGGGTGCAAGGTCATCGTCGGGAATCTCGGACGAGAGATCCACGGCAGCTGGCGGATCCATAAAAGCAAGCTTGCGTGGGGATGCGATTCCCGCGTTTATGCCGCTATTGATAGTTGGTTCGATTTCGGCGTCGTTTAGTCCGATACTCGCCGCTACCTGGGCCAGGTCGCGTTCGATAGTATTCTTGTCTGCAATCCCATAAGGGACGAGCTGTCCGAGTTTGAACGCACATCTATTGAGGGTGTTGTTACGCTGATGCCGGGGCGCGGCCCTAAGCAGATCTAGTTCGCGCTGACGCGCTGCCTCGCCATACGCCTTTGCACGATCCAGCTTGCCAAGCGGGACCGGTTGAGTGACGACGCGCTTTGCGGGCCTTTTAGACTTTCGAACTGACTTAAGGAGCCATTCGGGCGCTTTGGCAATCTTCGCCTGCCCTAGGGCACGACCCGGTACAAAGTCATAAACTTTTCCGGATTCGTGAACGCTGCCGGGCCCTACGGCGTACCCACCGTCCCCACGAACGTCGATGCATGGGCCGAGCTTACCTGCGGTGTTCTTTACGACAATGTTTTTTGAACGGAAATAATAGTGCCGCCCCTTTGCTGTTTGCACAGTGACGGTCTTGGGCAATTTGCCGTGCTTCTTCTTCATACGGCGGAGCGACTGACGGCCCTTTTTGCCATCTACGTCTACGACAAAGAAACCGGATCCAGTCGCAACACCGTAATTGGCGTCTGGGTGGCTCTGAAAGTACTTCTCTAGTCGCCGCCTATTGCTTGTCGCAGAGTAGACGCCGCCTGCAATGAGGGGGACCTTGCTGCGGGGCACCAAGGGCAACAGCCGAAACCCTTTCATTGACCAGGCAAGTATGGCCGCAAGGCGCTTGTCAGCGTTCGAACCGGAAGAGTCGGGGGCTCTGGGCCCCCGACCGATCTTATTGGGCTTACTCATGGGCCACCGCCTTCGCTGAAACGTCCAAAAACTCTTCAGCGAAGCGTTGACGCGTGGACACACGGGCGACTTTCCAGGCTCTCCTGAAACCTGGCGATTGCTTCCAAGCTGACTTTAGGTCTTCGTAGTCAGAGCTTTCGTCATCCTCCTTCTTATTGCGCTCGCCTTCTCGCTGCTTCTTGGCTTCCTCCCGCTTCTGTTGCTCCTCCTTCCGTTGTTGGATGATCGCTTCTACCTTTGCTAATTGATTGCCCGGATTCTCGCGAGCGACCTCCTCCAGCACCACACCTTTGTTGTCCAGCTGGGCCTCTTTCAAAGCCATTGCAGCGTCCGGTCGAATGGCGGCAGCCTCCAGCAAACGGCGGATCGTGCGCCGTGACTTGCCGAAATGCTTCGCGGCCTCACTGATCCCCTTGTCGTTCTGGTGGGCAACTTGCCCATCACCAGCGGCGAACCGGAATTCGACCCATTTGAGGACTTCGGAGGCCTCCTCATGCTTCGAGAGATTATTGCGGTGCAGATTTTCCGTGATCCGGCGCATAGCGTTCTTGCGTTTATCGTGCTCGACGACGATCACATCGATTTCTTTCCAGCCAAGCTTTTTGACCGCCGCAATCCGGTGTTGCCCCGAATTGAGGTACATCTTGGCCGCCTGCGAGCCGTCATTTTGGTCGCCGAAGTAGACGGTCGGCGGATGCATGAGTGCAAGTTGGTCAATTGAGTCCGCCAACTTATCGACTTTGGCTTGGTCTAGTTTCCGAAATCGTTTTTCCACGACGATGATGTCGTCAACGCGCACGCGTCGAAGATCGGTCTCCAAATTTTCAGCTTGGCTCGCGGCCTTGGCCCTGGGCTTGGGCCAGCCCTTGGCCTTGGACTTGGGCTTGGTCGTCTTCGGCCATCTCTGGGGCTTAGACTCAATCGTCTTAGGCAACCCGAACTTTGATTTCTTTGCCATCTCGTATCTCCGTGTCGCGTGCCAAAGCGGGCGCGTGTTCGCAACAGCGAGCGATTGCTCGCGTCGCAGGAGACCCTGAGGGCACTTGGTGGGACTTAGGAGTGGGAGGGAATTTTCCCAACCGGGTGGGTATCGCTAATAAAATTGCGCCAAACTTCTGCAGCGTATATCGCGGCTTCAGGTGTCCACGACAAGCCTCGCTTCTCGTACTCCGCTCGCATCAGCCCCGCCGCAATGTCCTGTCTGCCGGGAAACCAAGCAGCGGGGTTGCGATTTTTGCTTCGGGCTTGACGAAGAACCTTTCGAAGCGTTTCCACCGTGTACTTGCCATATATTGATCGCTTGTGGCGGATTAGATATTCGCAGGCCTGTTTCTCTTTGAAATTCGGATTCTTCCGTTTCACGTCCTCGTAATCGAGATTGTAAGCCCAGAACTCCAGGAAAGACTTGCGCGGTTTTGTTTTTGCTCTGCGGAAGTGATGTTCCGCGAAAAAAAGCAATAATTTTCTCCAGTCGCTAGGATCCTCGTGATCCATATCCGCGATCTCGAAAACCGTTCTGAGAAAATCATTTTCTGGAATCTTTGAGTTTGTGATGTCGAAGTTCAGACGCGCCCAACGCTCGAAATGTTTTGACGTTTGGAATGTCAGTTTGCCATTCCGGAGTGCGATGCCCTTATACGAATCTTCTCGGAAGAAAATCGTTTTTGTCTCGCGCCAAGACTTTCCTGCGCGTGCTAGGCCAGCCCGCAAGTCTTTGTCGATATCTCTTTTGGATTTTGGCAACTTGCCCCCCTGACGCCTAATCGCTTTTTGGGAAAATTCTCGTTCAGTTGTAGTGCCCAATCTGAGAACGCATTGTCGCTGCCTAACTTATCGGCGCTGGCTGGTGGAACGCAACTATGTCTACGGGTGAGATCTCGCATCTGTTCACGGTCGAAGAAGTCGCGGCTCGGTTTCGCGTAAGCCGTCGCACACTTCAGGCCCATATTCGCCACCCCATACTGATTCAGCCGCGGTTATTGCTCCTGAAGGAAGCGGCCTCTTACTGCGGAATAAGCATCCCGACATTTGGTGCTGTCTGTCCAGTCCGCCCGATTTCCCTTGGCAAGGGCAAGCGACTGGAACGGTACGACATCCGATTACTCGACAAATGGATCGATGCACTCGGCTCCAAAGACACATCATTGAGAAAAGATTGGCTCACAGCTTGGGATGAAAACCATGACGGTCGTGCGGGTGAAGGGAGTTAAGCGATATCGCGTCCGCGGCCATTGGTTTGCATACCATCGTAAGACAGGTACCCGCATAATAGCCGAATTTGGCACTGGCGCATTCTTTGCCGAGCTAGCAGCTCTGGAACGCAAGCTGACGACCGCCAATGCCCTCCCCGGTTCGTTAGGACTTCTCTTCTCGGCTTACCGCGCATCACCACGGTTCGTAGATTTGGCACCGGCAACCCGACACGGCTATTCGCGGATGATGAATCTAGTTCAACCGATCAACGACATGTCGCTAGTAGAACTGACGCCACAGTTCATTGCGGGGCTACGTGACCGCGTTGCTGCAAGGCACGGTCGCCGTCAGGCCAATTACGTGATGGCGGTTATTTCCGTTGCCTGCGAATTCGGGAAAGAGCACGGCATCATAAGTAGCAATCCGGTCAAGGGCGTAAGGCGCGTTGGGCGGAATCGCGAGGCTCCCAAAGCGAACCGGCCTTGGACTGAGAACGAACGTCGAATTGTCCTCACAGAGGCGCCTTATCAACTGCGTGTGGCAATCGCGCTCGCAATGTTCACAGGTCTACGGAAAGGTGACGTTCTTAGTCTCTCTAAGAGCGCCATCCGGGCAGGCCAAATTTGGCGCAAAACCAGCAAGACGGGACAGGAGATTTCGATCCCAATTCATCCTGATCTTGCCGGTCTACTCGAACAGGCGCCTTCTCATAGTGCGCTCACGATCACAGCAACGACACACGGCACGCCATGGACAGTGAGCGGTTTCAACTCGACGTTCATCAAGGCAATTGCCAAGCTAAAGCGGCAACGCAGGATCGGCGCTGGGCTGACGTTCCACGGCCTGCGTCACACCGTTGGTACGCTTCTCATAGAGGCCGGAGTCGATCTGGACACGGTGCGGCGCTGGCTTGGCCAGAAAACTTTGGCGATGGCGATCCATTACTCCGAGACCGCTGACACCTCCAAACAGATGCGCAGCGCCATGAACAAGCTCGACCCCTTGGGGAGCAAAGCGCGAACAAAAGTGTCTAACAAAGCGAAAAAGGTGTCTAACAAGTGAAAATGATTTCAGCTAAGTGCTTGATTTATTGGTGCCCAGGGGCGGAATCGAACCACCGACACTGCGATTTTCAATCGCATGCTCTACCAACTGAGCTACCTGGGCGGCTTAACCCGCGGGACACGCGGGGCAAGCGGAAGCGCCGCGTTATAGCGGGCTCACGCTTTCAAGCCAAGCGCTGCACGGAACCGATTTTTAAGCTCGATGCCGTCGCGCACCGGCAGCACCCGCGGCGGCTCTTCGGCAGCAATCAGGACGCGGGCGAACAGCGTTTCGCCCAAGGTCTTCAGCCGTGCGGCGAGGTCGCGCAGCGCCGCCTCGTCACGCACATCGAAGCAATGGGCAAATCCGCAGGCAGCGGCTACCGCAAGCAGATCGACGCCACCCTGAGTGTGGCTCGGCTGCATGCCGGTTTCCCCATAGACGCCGTTGTCGAACACGATGACGGCGAGATTACCCGGCCGCTTAATGCCGATGGTGGCGAGCGAGCCGAGGCCCATCAGCATCTCGCCGTCGCCAGTGATCACGGCAACGCGGCGCGCCGGTTGCGCCAGCGCAAGGCCAAGCCCGATCATCGCGGCACCGCCCATGGCACCCCAGAGATAGAAATTGCGATCGTCGTCGCCCGCCGCGGCGAGATCCCAGGCCGTCGAGCCGAGACCGGGAACGACGAGCAGGTCGCCGCGATCTTCGACCAGTATGGCCATCGCGGCGCGGCGCTCGAGCGGACGCTGGCTCACTTGGTCCACACCTTCTTGCCGATCAGTTGCTGCGACAGCAGCACGGCGGTAATGCGCTCGTCGCAAAAAGCCTGCTGCACGGCGCGCTCCGCCGCACCCTCGACCTCGTCGGGTTTGGTCGCGCGGTAAACTTCCGCCTCGCATAGCTTGAGCACGGGATCGACGATCGATCCCATCGGCACCTGCCATGGATTGAACTCCTCCCATTCGCCGCGCATGGTGATCAGCATCAACAGTGGAAACCGGCAGCTGCGCGCGAGCGAGAGCATGTTGATGCAGTTGCCGAGCCCGCTCGATTGCATCAGCAGGGCCGAGCGCTCGCCGCCGAGCCAGGCGCCAGCGCAGAGCGCCACGCCCTCCTCCTCGGTGGTGAGCGCAACGTCGCGGATGTCGTCATCGGCGCGGCAGCGTTCGATCAGCCGCGAATGCCCGGCATCGGGCACGTACCCCACCTGGCGCACGCCGCCGCGCTTGAGCGCGGCGTAGAGACTGTCGGGCCATTCGACGGCGGCGCTCATGCGTCACCCGCCTCTGCGTCCCTCGGGCGCTCGCCGTCTTCGTCTTCTTCTTCCAAGTCGGGAACCGCGTAGACCCCGGACAGCCAGCGATTGAGATCAATGTCGGCGCATCGCTTGGAGCAGAACGGCTTCACCGCGGCATCGGTCGGCTTGCCGCAGATCGGGCAATGGGTCGGCGTCCTGGTAATTTCATTCATGCGTGGGTCTTTCGCGCGTCGATGTTGCGCAAATCGGTCTTGAGGATCTTGCCGTAATTGTTTTTCGGCAATGCGTCGACAAAGACATAATCCTTCGGCCGCTTGAAACGCGCAATATTGTCAAGGCAAAGCGCGTCGAGTTCCGCCGGGCTCGCCTCGCCGACCACATAGGCGACCACCACCTCGCCCCATTCGCTGTCGGGGCGGCCGATGACCGACACTTCCCGCACCGCGGCATGGGTCAACAGCACCTCCTCGACCTCCCGCGGATAGATGTTGGAGCCGCCGGAGATGATGCAATCTTTGGAGCGGTCCTTGAGCTGCAGGTAGCCCTCGCTATCGAAGGCGCCGACGTCGCCGGTGTGCAGCCAGCCGTCGCGCAAAGCGGCAGCACTTGCCTCTTTGTTGCGCCAATAGCCGGCCATGACGACCTCACCGCGGACGAGGATTTCACCGGTCTCCCCCGTCGCCAGCGGATTGTCGTTGCCGTCAGCGGTTATTACTTCGACGCAGGAAAACGGCTTGCCGGCGGAAGCCAGGCGTTCGCGCCAGCGCGGGTGGCCGCGGTCGCCGATGTCCTGCTTCGACAGTGTGGTGATGGTCATCGGCGCCTCGCCCTGGCCGTAGATCTGCGCCAGCCGCGGGCCGAACCGATCGAGCGCCGCGAGCGCGTCTTCTACATACATCGGGGCGCCGCCCCAGATCAGCGTGCGGATATTTTCTGCCGCGCAATCGGCCGGACAGGCCACCAGCCGCTTGATCATGGTCGGCGCGGCGAACATCGAGGCCCGCGGCCAGGCGGCAAACAGCGCGAAGATTTCCTCCGGCTCGAAGGCGCCGCTTTCCGGAATGACCTGCACGCCGAGCCGCGCCACATGCATCATGACGTAAACGCCGGAGCCATGACTCATCGGCGCCGCGTGCACGATGGCGTCGCCGGGCGAGATCATATCGGCCTCCGCGGCATAGGCCTCGCTCGCCAGCACCAGATTGTGATGCGTAAGCATGGCGCCCTTCGGCCGGCCGGTGGTGCCGGATGTGTAAAACAGCCAGGCGAGGTCATCGCCGGCACGCGGCACGACCGCGATCGGGTCCGCGATGAACAGACCCTCGTATTCCTTGCTGCCGACGGCGATCAGCCGCTCGAGCGACCGCGGGGCACGTGGGGCGATTTCGGCGTCCAGCCCGGCAGACGCAAAGCAGACTCGGACACCCGAATGCTCGAGGATATATCCTAGCTCCGCGCCGTGCAGCTTGGCGTTGGCTGGCACTGCGACGAGACCGGCGTGCCAGATGCCGTAGAGCAGTTCGAGGTAATAATGCGAATTCTTGGCGGCGATGGCGACGCGGTCGCCGGGCAAGAGCCCCAATCGCCCGCGCAAAGCCCCGGCAAGACGCGCGGCGCGGCCTGCAAGGTCGCCATAGGTTGCCACGACCCGCGTTCCCGTCGCCGCCGCCGGCAGGAGCGGATGACTAAGACCGGACCGATAGAGCCACAACGCCAGATTCATGCGGCCCTCCATACCCCAAGACCTAGGCGCCTGCGTTTAGCCAGCCAAACCGCACCGGGTAACCCTCGCCGCCGAGCAGCGTCACGGTTTCGTACAAGGGCAGGCCGACCACATTGGAGTAGGAACCGACCAATTTGACGATAAAGGTGCCGGCGATGCCTTGCGCCGCATAGCCGCCGGCTTTGCCGCGCCATTCGCCGGAGGCGAGGTAGGCCTCGATGTCGTCGTCGGACAGGCGCTTGAAGCGCACGCGCGTTTCCACCAGGCGCTGGCGAAACGATTCCTTCGGCGTCACCAGGCAGATCGAGGTGTGGACACGATGGTTGCGGCCGGAGAGCAGCCGCAGGCACTGCGCCGCCTCGTCGAGCAATTGCGCCTTGGGGAGGATGCGCCGCCCGACCGCGACAACGGTGTCGGCGGCGAGGATATAGGCCCCACGCAGCTCATCGTCGAGCTTGACGTTTTCCAATGCCGCGGTCGCCTTGGCCTGCGCCAGCCGGTTGGCATAGGCGCGCGGAATTTCGCCGCGATGCGGGGTTTCGTCGATATCCGCAGGCTTGAGAGCGTCGGGCTCGATGCCGGCTTGGTTGACGAGCGAGAGCCGCCGCGGCGAGCCGGAAGCAAGTACGAATTTGGGCCGGCCGATCATTGTGAGGAAAGCCTCAGCGTGAGCAATACGTGTCACTAGCGGAACAGGCTGGTTTTCACAACACTCCCTATCTTGCTGCGGGTTTTGGCGCGCCGCTATTCATTGCCTCGCGCCGCGCCGCCAAATCGCTCGCGGATGCGCGCCAGCAACTGGTCGCGCACCTCGCGATAGGCGGCAAGGCGCTGTTCGCGGTTGCCTTCGGCCGCGGTCGGGTCAACGGTCGGCCAATACTCGACCTCCGACGCGCCCGCACGAGTGAGCTGCATCGCCTTGTGATGGGCCGGCGGCGAGAGCGTGACGATCAGATCGAAATTGAGCCCTTCGAGGTCTTCCAGTTCCTCGAAAGTGATCGGCCGGTGCCGGGCGATATCGATGCCGACCTCCTCCATGACGGCGACGGCAAAAGGATCGAGTTCGCCCTTCTGCACCCCAGCCGAGCCGACATAGACCGATTTGCCGAACATCTGCCCCATCAGTGCCGCCGCCATCGGCGAGCGCACCGCGTTCATGCCGCAGGCAAAGAGCACCGCCTGCGGCCGGGAGGCTCGATCGGCCATCGGCTTATTTCCATCGGCGCATGATCTGACTTTTCCGGATCATGCGCTCAGCCCTTCCAGTGCAGGACGCAGATCAGCGTGAATAGCCGTCGCGCGGTGTCGGTGTCGACCGCCACCTTGCCGTTAAGCCGCTCCAACAGAATTTGCGAACCGTCGTTATGAATGGCGCGGCGGCCCATGTCGATCGCCTCGATCTTGTCGGGCGTGGCGGTGCGGATCGCCTGATAATAACTGTCGCAGACGAGGAAGTAGTCTTTGACGATGCGGCGCAACGGCGTCAGCGACAAAAGATGTGTCACCACAGGCGTGCCGTCGGCGAGCGCGACAGCGAAGGCAAGGCGATTGCCGTTGACGCTCAGATGCAGTGCGTAAGGCCCGCCGTCGTGGCCAACCGGTGCGAAGCTGTTGCGCTCGAGCAAATCATAGATCGCCACCGCGCGTTCGTGCTCGATATCTCCGTTAGCCCGGCCGATGGTTGCTTCATCGAGCGTGACCGCAGCGAGACGTTGCTTGTTGGCGACGGACGATGATTTTGCCGTGTTCATTTTCGGTTCATGCGCATCGCGACTGAACGGACATGTGCCGTCAGACCCTCGGCCTCACCTAGCGCAATTGCCGCCGGTCCGAGCGCGCGCAATTGCTCCGGTGCTAATTTCAGGATCGACGTGCGCTTCATGAAGTCAAGCACGCCGAGACTGGAGGAAAAGCGCGCCGAACGCGCGGTCGGCAGCACGTGGTTGGAGCCGGCGACGTAATCGCCGATCGCTTCCGGCGTGTGCGGACCGATGAAGATTGCGCCGGCATTGCGGATGCCGTCGCTCAGTCTCTCGGCGTCGGCGGCGTGAATCTCAAGATGCTCGGGCGCCAGACGGTCGACCAACAGGATGGCATCGTCGAGCCTGGGCACGGTGATGATGGCGCCGAAATCGCGCCACGATGCGGCGGCGGTTGTCTCGCGCGGCAGCGTCTTGAGCTGCGCGGCGACGGCCTTCTCGACTTCGCCGGCGAGCGCGACATCGTCGGTAATGAGGATCGACTGGGCGCTCGCATCGTGCTCGGCCTGCGCCAGGAGATCGGCGGCGATCCAGTCGGCGTTGCCGGTCTTGTCCGCAAGAATGAGCACTTCGGATGGGCCGGCGATCATGTCGATGCCGACCTGGCCAAACACGAGACGCTTGGCTGCCGCCACGTAGGCGTTGCCGGGGCCGACGATTTTAGCGACCGGCGCAATCGATTGCGTCCCATAAGCGAGCGCCGCCACTGCCTGGGCGCCGCCGATCCGGTAGACTTCATCGACGCCCGCAAGCCTCGCCGCCGCCAGCACCAGCGGCGAAAGTTTGCCGTCCATGGCCGGCACCACCATGACGAGGCGCGGGACGCCGGCGACTTTGGCCGGCACCGCGTTCATCAGCACCGACGACGGGTAGGCTGCAGTGCCACCCGGAACGTAGAGGCCGACGGCCTCGATCGCGGTCCAGCGCGAACCCAGTTCGACGCCGAGCGGATCGGTGAAACGCTCGTCTGCAGGCTTCTGTCTCCGGTGATAGGCCTCGATGCGGTCGCGCGCGAGCTTGAGCGCATCCAGCGCCTCGTGTTTGCATTCCGCGGCCGCGGCCTCGATATCGGCCGCGCTTACGCGTAGCCCGGTCTTGCTGAGATCGACGCGGTCGAATTTCGCCGTCAGTTCGATGAGCGCAGAATCGCCCCGCGCACGGACGTCGGCGATAATGGCGCTTACGATCGCGTCCACATCCGCTGTCGCCTCGCGCTTTTGCCCCAAAAGACCCTGAAAGCGCAGAGGAAACTCGGTTTGTTTGCTATCCAGTCGCAAGGGCATGGCGAAAAATCCGGTCCGCTTGTTGCCCCCGCAAGCAAAAAAATGCAGGGCGCTTATTCGCTTTAGGCAATTTATCTAGACTAGAAAAGCCGAATCGACTCAGGGGACTATCCGTCCAAAGACTTCACATTGGGAGGCTTTTGGCGCGCGAGTCTTCGTTATTTTCGTTGTTGAAGCCACATGAGGTCAGAAAATGAGCATTATAAATCGCCGCGGCTTCTTGCAATCGCTGGCCGCCAGTCCGTTCTTCCCGAGGGATATTCGCCCTCAAAGCCCACAGGCAGGCGGTGGTATTGCCGATCGGCGAAGTGGTCGGTGGTTTATAGCCAAACAAGGCGCGCCAGGCGCAGATTTTGCCGTGGATTTTTGGTCCACGCCGTCCTGCCAAATCGATTATGCAAGCCATTTGCCCGCGGAGATCGTCCGTGGTGTCGTTTGGTACGACAGCGAAGCAGCTGATAATAAGTCTGCACAAGAACCTCTCAATCATACCGAGTCACTTATCGAGCAGGAGAAATTTTCCTGGTTGAATGCTCGATGCAAATTTGCCGTCGCGGAAGGACGCAACGGATTATCTCAAGCATTGCCTAATTTGTTTGAGAAGGAGCCTTCGATCTGCGTTAGGCCAAGAACCGCGCTGCTTGCGTTAGACAGCTCATTTGCCACGGCGACTGACCCAGCCTGGGCTGATATGATTCCCTCATTTCGTCGACACTATGACCGTATCATTGGACACTTTCACATAGCGCAACGCGGCTTCCATTACTGGCAGACCGCGCTAACCGGTCAACCGCAGGGCGCTTTTCGTTTTGAGCAATTTTTCACGAAAGCTGCGTCGCAATGCGATGCTATCGTTTTTACGGCTCAAAGTCTGACCGAGAATGATGATTTTCTATCGGCGCGCGCGTCGACCGAAGAGCTTGTTGCGGAGCTCATGCGACGCTTTGGTAGAGCTTTGCTCGACCGAGAGATTGTTACGCAAGTTGCTCCGATCGACATCGCAATAGCGGAGCGAACAATGCATCCTGGCTATTTCGCGATCGGAAGCATGGGCATGTACCTACCGTCATTATCGTTTCAACCGGGCGATCTGGGGCGACAACGCGAGCTCGTGTTTTGCGGTTTTGGCAAGCCGGTGCAACGGCCCCTGCTCATCGGTCTCGATATTAACGATGCTACAGCCCAAAGACTCCGTGAGGAGGTTGCCCAATACACAAGCAACATTAGATTCTTAAAGACAACTCCGAGTTCCGGCCGCATGCAGAATTTGGAATGGCTTGAGTTCGTTACATTGTGGCCGTTTGATCCCGACCATTACCCCTGGCCTTAGATGGTTCTCCTGGACGAGTAAAACCAAACGGCTGAAAACCATGGCGTGTCAGCAAGCGGCGCCGACCGTCCGCTCAGCACGCGTACAAGTTTTTTAAAATGATATTTCTCAGGGAATGAGAGCGGTGACCGGCACTCGATTACTTGCCGGCCACCGAACGAGAGTTCGGGGATTCAATAGCGCTTCAAAAAGCGTCGCCGTTGACCCTCCATGGAAAACCCTCCGAGACGGCTCGTACGAACAGCGATCACCCCTTGTTGACCATCCGACGATGCCGCAGCGGAGTCGGCTGCACTCGAACGGGCGGCAATTGCACGATTGCGTTTCGCTGGTGCAAGGTTGTTTGCGGCCCAGGTCAAATATTGCGTCGTGGCGTCGACCTGATCATCAAAATCGGCGTTCGGCGGCAAAATTTTTGGCGCCTTTTGGTCGGCCTGCCGGGTTGCCGCCCTCTCCGGGCCGGAAGCGTGAGTGACGCGGAGGCCGCCCGTACCCGACGTTCGATTCTAGGTTTTTTGTCATGCGAAATTGTCTCCGTGTGGCCCTTGCGGGACCTGTTAAAATCGCTCATCGCGGGCCAACAGGCCGCTTCCGAGCTTCGATTTTTCGGGACAACAAACGGGCGCGCCTCGGCAGAAAATGGCACAAGGCGGCACGAAACATTTAAGCAAAACTTCGTGGAAATCAAGCCGGCGCGCCGATAAAAATCCGCGTTATTCCGACATGACCTCTGCCGCGTATACGAGTCGATCTCGTCATTAAAATTCCCTGATAACAGGGAAAAGAACAGGGAATTTTTCGGTCTCTCGCATAGTGCCCGCACCAGTCGGCTTACTAAACCCATTTAGAGATCGGATCCGATATTTCTACCCGACAAGGCAGGAATTATTTCGGCGCAAGATGGTAGGCGCTGCGCCAGTCATGCACTGGGTTAATCCGGACATTTTCGTCGAGACGCGCGCAAGGCAAATCATAAGCGCCCATACCTAACCGAAATCGGTCTCTTCCGGGGGGAGTCACGTTGTCTTGCCGAACTGGAAAATTGGGCAGCGGCTATTGTTCCATTTCCACGGTCTCCCGATGCATTCTTAAGATTTCGCCGGCCTGGTAGGCATCGCGCAGGCCGACGAATGCTGGCCGCCCCTGGTTTGCGAACCGGAACTCCCCGCCGAAATGTATGTTAATCTTTAGCGATCGCGATTTCGAGAGGAAAGTCGTCGACAACCTCTCGGCCCATATCGGTCACAATGAAGGTATGCCCAAGGAAAATGCCGAATAGTCCGTCCGGCGTGATCGGATTGGGCTCAGCCATGATTACCATGCCGGGCTTCAATACTTCCTCGAATTTTTCGGCGGCGACGTGTTCGGCGACGACGTGCGGCTTGTCGGTAACGAGGTCGATACCGTGGCATTGGGTCGGCCGCGACTGGTAGCCGTTGTCACGAAAGAATTTGCTGGCGATACGCATCGCTTCCACCGCCTTGCCCGGCGCAATCTCCGCAACGATGCGCTGGTAGCCAGGGAGGGCAATTTCATCCCAGAATTTTTTCACCATTTCAGTCGGTTCACCCACGCAGATTGGTGAGCCGATTTGGGCCGTATAGCCGCGATAGCCGGCGGCCAATTCCATATTGATGATATCGCCCGCTTGCAGAATGCGGGCGGAAGGGCGCGGGTTGCCAAAAATCATCGATGGGTTCGCCATCGACGTCGAGCCGATGATCAAAAAATCAATGTCGCCGCCGCCTTCGAGGATGGCGGCGCCTGCCGCGGCGCGAAGCTCGTACTCCTTCACGCCCGGGCGCGCGCGCGCCACCATCGCGTTCATTGCATTTTCGCATAGCTTGCCGGCTTTGCGGACACAATCGAGTTCCTCGGCGCTATGGATCGACAGCAGCTCGTGTAGGAAGCCTGTGGTGAAGATCAGCTCCGCGTCGGGCAAATTTTCGTGCAAGACGTTGTACTGGTTGACCGGAAGGTAGTCGCTGTGCCGCGGATCGATCTCCATCAGGCCGATGCGGCCCCGTTCAAGTTTTAGTTCGCGAATGCGCTCGACCATTATGTCGGCATAGCGGCCGTTGCGACTATGACGGACATCCTTGACAGCGATCTCGACCTGGCGGCGGACGGCCTCGGCGTGTGTGCCGCCCATGGAATAGATCAATGTCGGTTCGCCCGCGAGCGGTACAAGCACGTAACTCGAAAGCGCGTGCCACTCCCAATGGCCGGTCAGCCACAGCATGCCGCCGCCAAAGCTCCAATGGCTCGGTCCGCCCGGCACAATGACAGCGTCGAGTTTCTGCTCCCGCATTTTGGTACGCAGCGCACGATAGCGGCGGTCGTATTCAGCCTTGGAAAACTGCTCCCACACGGCATCACGGTAATAGGGTGTCTCCCGCATGTTGGCGAAGGGCAGCGATTGGTCGAGCTTTGTACGCACGACCTCCCAAGGCTGCGGGCCGATGCGCGGCGGAACAATGTTCATTGCGGACTTTCCTTGTTGACGATTTCGTTAGTCGGCCGCCAAAAATGCGATCTCAGTCGACCGGCTTAATATCGGCATCCTTGGCGAGCTTTGCCGTGTCGGCGAGATCTTCGAGGAAGAACTTGCCAAACTCTTCCACGCTAATATGCGCAGGTTCGACTCCAAGTTTGGCTAAACTCTCCTGCACCGCGGGAACGTTGAGCGCCTGCTCAGTGACGTCGTGCAGCTTTTGCACGATGGCCTGAGGTGTCTTGGCCGGCGCCGATATGCCGTTCCAGAATCGGAACACGGCGCCTGGATATCCGGCCTCGACGACCGACGGTACGTCGGGAATCCGGGGCACACGCTGCGGCGCGCTCACGGCGAGGATCGTGAGCTTGTCGCTATTCAATGCCGCTGCGGCGGCCGCCAGCGGAATGAAATAGAAGTCAATGCGGCCGGCCATGACTTCGCCGAGACCACCTTCGCGGAACGGCACATGCCGGACATCGATCTTGGCGGCGAGACGGAATCGTTCGGCGGCCATATGCGAGGACGAGCCGATCCCGGCCGACGCAAATGTGAGCGTTCCCGGCTTTGCCTTGGCCGCGGCAACGAGATCGGCAACGGTTTTGAAGCCGCTCAGCTTCGAGGCAACAAGAATGTTCGGGGACGTACCAAGCAGGACCACCGGGATGAAATCTTTTACCGGATCGTATTGAAGATTCTTGTGCAGCACACGTTCGGTCGCCATTGATGACGAGCTGGTCACCAATGTGTAGCCGTCGGGCTCCGAATGCGCGACGGAAGCAAAGCCAAGGCTGCCTCCAGCGCCCGGCTTCACCTCAATCACCATCGGCTGCCCAATCAACTGCGCGACCCTGTCAAGAACGACGCGGGTGACGGTGTCTGAGGCGCTCCCCGCGGGATAAGGGCTGACCACGCGAATTGGATGGGTTGGCCATTGCTGCGCACTAGCTGACATCGTTGCGAGGCTAAGTATTGCCAGCGTGACGGCGCTGACTAACCATCGATGGGGCATGTTGATGCTCCGTTGATTATTACCTTGGGCTCACCCCGACTCTGACGCAGGACAACGGAAGCGTAAAGGTCGCGCGCCAGGACCGGCGGCGATTTTTCCGGTTTTCAGACCGCTCAATGAAGTGTGGCCGGAGAATGAGCCTACCCTGGGGCTGGCGAACAATAATTGCACGCCGAACGATCCCCGGTACGCCGGCGACGCGCCTCAGGCCTTTCGATAGCTAGCCGCAAAGGAAAGCCGGATCTGCTTCGACGGCGGCTTCACGTGATGCGCTTTTAGAGCTCGTTATTGACACGACCTGACGATCGAAATTTTCGATTCGCACATTGCGTCGCACCGGATGGTCACATGCAGCGCAACTGCATGGAATCTCTGCGCACGAGCAGCCTGTTACCAGGGCGGTATCCACCTGCCACTGCAGAAAGCCGTGTCCGTACGTTCAGCCGTTCATCGGTCGGTCGGCATAGTCGCTAACTCGATCTCGGCCCGGTTACGTCGCCTATGCGCGCGGATGTGGTTCTCGGAAAGGACACGCGGAGCATGCTCTTTTTATGGTTAATTTTTTGGCGATGTTTTTGCTTAATATAATTGGTCAAATGCACTAGAACCCAGACTGCGTGCAGCATCTCACCATCGGGGTCGAAATGTCTGATCTGACGCACGTCACGTTTCGAAGCACCCTGTCGCCAGGCGGATTAGCCAGCGGCAAAGCGACCGACAGCCAAGTCAAATCAGGTGAGCGGCCCTCGCGCGGCTTCGAACACCCACGGAGTGACATCGGCACGTCTCTGCTTCATTGGGCGACCGCGACCACCCTCTTGATCAGCCTGTTGACTGGCATTCGTATCGCCTCTGACAACCCGAAAGCGGTCATATCGAAATGGCTTACACCGATTTTGCCGCAAGGTGAGATCTGGTCATGGCATTTCTTCGCTGGGCTGACGCTGTTTTTTTGCGCCACGAGCTACCTTCTCTACATGCGGCGGAGCGCGCTCACACGTCGTGCCGCTCCTAAGCGCCTCAAGGTCCTACTGCTGCCGGCCAGCCGCAAACTCAAGTTTGCCGCCGTTAATGTTGCCCTACATTGGGTGCTTTACTCACTTGTCGTTGTGATGACCGGGACGGGCGTTGCCCTCTACCTCGGTTACGGCAATTGGCTGATTTACATCCATTCAACCGCGGCCTTCATTGCGCTCGGATACATATTTGCCCACGTGACTTCGCACTATCTGATGGGCGGTATCTGGCAGTTGCTGCGCATCGTGCGGCCGACGAAGCTCGTTCTAACGCGAGCCATGCGCCCGCGTCCACTGCTGATAGGGATAGTCGGCGGGGTCGCAGTGGTAGCGGCGCTCGCCGGTGCCGATTGGCTGACACGCGATACATTGATTATGCGCCGGGTCAGCACCGGCCCTAAGCTCGAGCGCCTGCTTGACGATCCGGTTTGGGCGCAAGCGCCAGTCGTGCGCATTCGCACGTTCCAGGGAATTAACCTCGGTGGTACGGGAGAATCGCTTGTCGAGATTCGCGCAGTCCACGACGACAAGAAGGCGTATTTTGCATTCCGCTGGGAAGACCCTTCACGCTCCGTGAGACGCCTGCCAGTGATCAAGCGGGCCGACGGATGGCACCATATCGGCAATAATCCGTACATCGACGACGTGACGGATTTCTACGAAGACAAGTTCGCCGTCATTTTCTCGACGACTGCCCAATTCGGGTCAGGCGGTGTCGCCCACTTCGGCTCCAAGCCGCTTGCTAACCTTCCCGGGTCGCGTAACGGACGCGGCCTTCATTACACCGACGGCCACATGGTCGATATGTGGCAGTGGAAGTCGTCGCGAGGAGGCCTGAACGGGCACGTGGACGATATGTATATGGGGCCGCCACGCGCACCAACGCCGGATGAAGCATCGCAGCTTGCCCGTTACCAAGGCGGTTACTGGGGCGATCCGGGCAACGCCTACTACGTCTACAATTTCGAAGCGCTGCGTCCATCCGAATACCAAGTTAGCCAGCCAGTCCATGTAAAGAGGTTACCGAAAGACCTTGCTGTCACTGAGAAGGCAATGGGCCACTGGGACCCCAATCCGGATGCGAGCGTTGATGACGGCTCGATATGGTGGATGACCGAAGATGATTCCGTGCCCTACTCGCCGGAAGCCGATGCAAAGATTCCGCTGGGCACCATAATTCCTGGGGTGCTTCATCTTGGAAAATATAGCGGCGATCGTAACGATGTCAGCGGTGCGGCGCATTGGCAGGACGGACATTGGACGCTTGTTGCCAGCCGCAATCTGATAACCGGCAGTAAATACGATCAAGACTTCGTGCCTGGCCGCTCCCTCTATATCTGGGTCGCCGTGTTCGATCACACGCAGACGAGACACACACGTCATCCACGACCCGTGCGCCTTGTCGTTCAGGAATAACCAATAAAAATGGCTTCAACCTGCAAGTTGATTGTCAACGGACATTCCATCAAAGCGAATATTGGTGAAACGCTGGTCGATGCCGCGCTTGGAGGATGGACCGTCATTCCTCATGATTGTTGCTCCGGCCAATGCGAGACCTGCCGCGTCACCGTGATCGGCGGCAGCGTTAACGATCAAGGAACCGGCGACGGTAGAACCGTTCTCGCCTGCACTGCAACCATCGAGGGCGACGCCGAGATTGAGTTTGAATTGGTCCCGAGCGTCACTAAGCGCGCCGGTACGATTTCTGAAATATCGAATTTGGCACCTGATGTGGTGGAAGTTGTCGTCGCGCTTGCCGAACCAATCGAATATCGGCCCGGCCAATATTTCAACGTGAAGTTTCTCGGATTTCCGGGCCGAGATTTTAGCCAGACGGTGCGCTGGGACGGTACCTGCGAGCCGGATGAGCTCATCTTTCACGTCCGCCGCTATCGACGCGGGCTCGTGTCCACACAAATTGGAGCGACCATTCGCGTCGGTCACCGCGTTCATGTGCGCGGGCCGTTTGGACAAGCCTTCTTGCGCGAGGGTTCTGGTCCGATCGTCCTTGTCTCTGGAGGGACTGGCTGGGCGCCGATTTGGTCGATCGCAACGTTCGCGCGTCGCACGCAACCCCATCGTGATCTCATTGTCATCGCCGGCGCGAGGGACCCAGAGTCCGTCTATATGGCCAAATCCTTGGAAAGACTTGTCGATGACGGCGTGCGCGACGTCATTGCGACGACTGAAATTGACGCGATGCGGCCCTTGCTGCCGGGCGTACCGACGAATTATCTCCCTTCACTCGGGCTCGAAGACACGGTCTACGTTGCCGGCCCGGCGGGCCTGGTCGATGCTGTCAAAAGCAAAGCCCGACAGGCAAGGGCGCGTTGCTATGCTGATCCATTCCTGCCCGGAGCGCAAAAATTATCTGTGGTCGATCGCGTGACCCAGATGCTCCGGGCACCATTTTCCCAATCGCCCATCGCTCGTGCCACCGAGCAACCCGCGGAACCCTCTTATCAACCGGTCTTGATCGATAGTAGAGGCCTGCGCAAAGCGTCATCGACGACCTCGCGAGGGGAACTCCCGCAGGTCGAGCGGTCGCGTGAACGGCGGTGATGTCGGGCAGCCTCTGAGTAGACGGTCGCGGCTTTCTTATTCCGGATGCTGGACGGGAACGCTGCCGAGCCGTGAAATTACAGCATGGGCCTTGGTGCCGTTGGCATAGTCGATGAAGGCGCGCGCGGAGGGGGTCATCGTTTCGTTTTTGTAGATGAGCGCTAGTTCAACGCTTGAGGGATAGGCTGGGTCGAGCGGATGACGGCCGTCAATTTTCAAGACCGATACATCGGGTTCAAGTTTGACCGAATACGGACCGAAGCCGATCGCCCCTTCGACGTCGCGGACAGTCTCGATTGCCTCTTGCGTCGTCGTTGCCGTTTTTGATTTCTCGGTAATGACTAAGTCCTTCCAGCCTGGCATCAACTGACGCAATACGGTGAGCGTGCTATCAGTATCTTCACGGCGGACAACACGAATACGAAGCGGCGCGCCTCCGACCTGCGACCAATCAGTAATTTGCCCGTCATAGATGCCGCGAAGCTGATCGGTCGTCAGATTCGATACTCCGACACGCGGATGAACATAAAATGCCGACGGCAACTTTGCGATCGGCTGATAGACGATCCCTGAAGCAATTTCCGAACTGGTCAGCTTGCGGGCAACCCGGCCAAGCGCCGATTTTCCTGCCCCCACCGCCGCTATTCCGCCGCCCGAGCCAATACTGGGCGGAATCTCCACGCGGATCGATTTGCCTTGTTCCATAAAGTCGCTACCGAGCGCCTGCAGCAGATCGATGCCGTCGCCGGTCCCGACGATCTGCAAATCGATAACATCGGCAACGGCCGGATTTGCGAAGCTGGACAGTGCCAGGGCGATAACTAAAAAAAATGATCGCATGTAGGAACACCCACGCTGTGAGAGTGAGAGGCTATTCGCAGACCTCTAAATCCTACGTTACGCCACAACACAGTTGAAAAATTCTAAAGGTAAAGCGCCGCAATTGAAGGTTCTCGCGGCCGTAGCTAACCAAGCCCTAAACATAGTTGCCAAAAGTTAGTTCGCGCGCCTCGAGATTCACGGCCCCCTCTGAACGCAAATTAAGGCAAGGCTTCGTAGGGTGGAGTGCCAACTCCGCGTGCCAAAGGCGTTGCGCGAGGCCCACGAAAGTATGCCAAAGTTTCTGTCGTCGATCGCCGCGAGACTTATCGCCACCGTCCTTGCGACGGCCATTCTTGCATTTGCAACGATCGGCGGCCTCGCCATGTTCCGCCTTGACCTCGGGCTGCGCAAGCAAGCCGAAGCACTCGGCCATTTGTCGGCGCGTCAATTATCGGATCGTCTCGACGGTGAAGCGCAACTGGCTCGCGCCCGCATCGACGCGATCGGATCCGAAACTGCGTTACGCGTCCGTCAACTTGCGGAGCGTGCCGACGTCGCAAGAGCGGTCGCCTCGCGGAATGACATTACCATACGCGAGTTGCTGGCATCAGTCGCCAAAACGTCAGACATGCAACGTCTGATCGCCTTCGACACCGATGGTATTCCGATTGGCGTGAATGACCCGCTCGATCTATTGGCGATTAATAAAGGATTCCACAATTCCGGTTTTGCAACTGACCTTGCTTCGATACTCAAGAACAATAGCCGTTCGCATCCACGCGGATATCACAGCACTTATGTTGTACCACCCGCGTTATTGAATGCATTGCGGTTGCCCGCTTATTCGGACATCGCCTATGAGGCGTTTGAACCGGTTTTTGACGATTTCGGGGAGCTAATTGGCGCACTGGCTGGCTTCAGATTGCTCAACCGAACCGAAAACACCCTGGATAATTTTTCTTCGCTGTCTAATGCCGGCGTCGTCATCATGCACGGCAATGAGATGGTGTCCGCTGCTGGTCCGAAGACGACGTTTTCACAAATGAACAGTGACGGCCATGGTCTTATCCATTCGGATGATGGCGCCCACGTAGCGCGCTGCACTGATCACGACGCTTCACTGAAGGTGTGCACGTTCACCGATGCATCGGTCGTGACCGCGACGCGCGATCAAATGTTTCGTATCGGTGCGGCAGAAACGCGTGACTTAATGCGTCAATTCTTGGCCGTTGCCGCGGCTACACTTTTCATGCTTGTTGTCGCACTTTTGGTCGGAGTGCGCCGCGCGACTTTTGGATTGTCGGCGCTCGCGTCCGCTGCCAGAACCGTTGCAGCTGGCAATGTCGACAAGCCGTTCAAGCCGGTCGGCGTGGGCGAGATCTATAGTCTGGGCCTCGCCTTCGAACGGATGCTATCAAACCTGCGGGCTAGCATGGGGAAAATTCGGCAGTTGGCATATTATGACAGCGTTACCGGCTTGGCGAACCGCGAGAAGTTTCGCACTGACTCGATAGAGGTCTTCAGAAAGTCGCCCTGTGGCTCGCTGTGGTTTCTTGATCTCGACGGTTTCAAAGCCATCAATGATTCTTTTGGTCATAAAACTGGCGATCTGCTTCTGCGCAAGGTTTCTGAACGGCTTTCGGGGTATTTATCGGAGGTTCTCGCCACTCAAAGAGTTTCGTTTGATCAGCTCGCACTCGGTCGAGTCGGGGGCGACGAGTTCGTCATGATCATTCCGAGTGAAATGAAGCCAGAAATCCTGGGCAGAATGGCGAAAAGTCTGCTGGAACGCCTTTGTGTTCCGTTTGATATAAACGGCTCACGTGTGAGTGTCGGTGCGAGCATCGGAATAACCATCTTCCCGGCGGACGGCACAAACTCAGAAGAACTTTTGATCAATGCGGATCTCGCGATGTACGCGGCGAAGCAGCGTGGCCGCAATACATTCGCGTTTTTTACTCCCGAAATCTCAGAGATCGCCAAAAGCCGCCTTGCCTTGGAGCAGGATCTCAAGGACGCTGTCCGGGCAGGGCAGCTTTCCGTCCAATATCAACCGATCGTCTCTTGCCAAGATGGCACGGTCCATGGAGTTGAGGCTCTTGCGCGATGGAATCATGCCGAGCTTGGCAGCATCGCTCCGGAGCGCTTTATCCCAATCGCAGAAGAGACGGGATTAATTCGGGAAATAGATCGATTTGTATTGCAAAAGGCCATCGAAGACATTGGCGTTCTGGTCGAAGCTGGCCTCGATATCGTCCTGGCCGTCAATATATCGGCTGCCACCACTGAAGACTCATTTTTGGTCGACGAAACAAAGAAATTGCTCACAACCTCAAGATTTGATCCGGCCAAGCTTGAGCTTGAGATTACAGAATCGGTCGCGATGCGCGATCCTGATAATGTCACGAGAAGTATTGTTGGATTACGCCAATTGGGCATCCGGCTCGCGATCGACGACTTTGGAGCGGGCTATTCCAATCTCGCAACTCTCGCCCGACTTCCATTTGACACCGTAAAACTTGACCGCTCGCTTGTTGCCGGACTTGCTTTGGATCGGGAAAAGCAGACGATCGTTCGTCTCGGACTAACGCTGGCAAAAGAGCTTGGATTCGACACGGTCGTCGAAGGCATCGAGCAAATGGAAGATTTTGCTTTGGTCGCAAACTACGGCGCAACCTTTGCGCAGGGCTATCTTTTTAGCGCCCCTGTCTCAGTAGACGAGCTTTGGACGCTCTTGCAACCCGCTCGCCTTGGCACCATAGCGGTCGCGGCATTAAAGAATGAGGTCAATAACGATCTCTCAACGACGCGCCCCGTTATCCAAATGGCGAGCGGCCGCTCAGCGTAATCCTCTGGTGGCACGCAATTACCCCTATCAATACTGCCGTCGATGCCTCAGATGCGGTCGGAAGCGACGCAAATCTTCGCCGTCCCTTAGCATGCATTGGTTTAGCTAGCGTGTTAGCTTACGATCTGGCACTTGACTTCGGTGACCGGTCAAGCTCATCGACGACATGCACCGGGCACGCGACGGCGGTCCACACGGGGCCGAGATCGGCTAATTCTGCTTCGAGGCATTCGACTTCCAGCCGCAAAGCGCCACCGCCGGAAAAAATCAACGTGACGACGCCCGAAGGGCTCTGCGTTTCGGCATATTCAACGGCCAAAAGGTTGAGGACGGCGTCCTTACCCGCCGGATTTACTGCGCGGCATTTGCACGACAAAACCCGCTCGAAACGCAACGCAGCTCGTCGTCGCCGGTACTCGGGCCGGTCCGATTGCGCGCCTTCCCAGTCGAAGCGGTTGACGGCCATCACCAAGCGTTTTTCCGCGGGACGCCAGTGTACATCGGCAACCTTCACTACCGCGTCCTGCAGGTGCGTAGAGACGACCTCAAGATCTTCTTCGTCGAGAACGACAAATTTGAGCAGGTCAGTCGGCATTGGCGCTTCCCCGGACGTTTAGGTAGGCAACCGCCGGGCGCCCCGCAAGGGTGCCGCGGCCATGACGGGTGGACGCCAAGGCAATCCGGCGCTACGCCGTAACGAAAGCCGGCTCCAAACCGGCCGCGGTCCAACGGGCGGCATTCGCAGGATTGGTCAGCGCCCGCATCAAAGCCATTGCAGCATCGCGGGCGGCGCCGCGGACGGGAATGGCGGCGGTATAGGTATTGCTATTGGCCATGTACCCTGGCAACGGCCCAAGGATCGTTACCCCCTTCACGGTTAGCATTTCGCTGATGAAAGTGGTGCCGATCTCGGCGCGGCCATCGGCGAGCGCCTGGGCAACCTCATAGCCACGCTTGCCGAGAAAGGCCCCTTTATTCACCTGATCAGCAATGCCAAGTTTCTCCAGCAGGTCGGCAAAAAAGGTGCCGGAGGAGCCGCCGGCCTTGGGGTCGCTATAGGCAACGCCGCGCGCCTTCAGCAATGCTTGTTTGAACGCCTCGGGCGTCGAAATGTCGGGCACGGCTGACCCTTCGCGGACCGCGACGCCGGTGACGGTGCGGCCGAGATCCTTGGCGCTGCCGGAAACGAGCAGACCCTGTTTTTCATAGGCCGCGATGCTCGCCTGCGGCAGGATCACTAGGTCGACTGTTTCGCCGCTCTCGAACCGCGTTCGCAAATTGCCGGCGGTGTTGAAAATGAGATTAAGCCTGTGGCCACTGACGCGTTCGAATTCGCCGCCCAGTGCTTTGACCATAGACTCGACGGCGCCGGCGCTCATGACTTTGATTTCAGCCGGCACGACACAATATCCTAAGCGCTGATCCGCTCAATCGCCGCGCCGCAGCGCGCGAGCTTGTCCTCGAGCCGCTCGAAACCGCGGTCGAGATGATACACACGGTTTACGGTTGTTTCGCCTTCCGCGGCGAGGGCCGCGATAACGAGCGACACCGACGCACGCAGATCGGTCGCCATGACCGGCGCGCCTTTGAGCTGCTTGACGCCTTCAATTGTCGCGGTCTCACCGGCGAGCTGGATATGGGCGCCGAGCCGCACCAGTTCCTGCACGTGCATGAAGCGGTTTTCGAAAATGGTCTCGGTGACATGCGAGGTCCCCTCGGCGCGGGTCATCAGCGCCATCAACTGCGCCTGCAGGTCGGTGGGAAAGCCGGGGAACGGAGCGGTCGCGACTTCGACCGGTGCAAGGCCAGCGCCGTTGCGGGCGACGCGAATGCCTTCATTGGTCGGGGTGACGACGGCGCCGATTTGCGTCAGCACGTCGAGCGCCGCCTGCAGCAATTCGGGGCGCGCGTTCTGCAGCAGCACGTCGCCGCCGACCATGGCGACCGCTATGGCATAAGTCCCAGTCTCGATGCGGTCGGGAAGTACCGCGTGGCGCGCGCCGTTAAGCTTTGCTACGCCCTCCACCACAATGCGCGAGGTGCCGGCGCCGGTGATCTTGGCCCCCATCTTGTTGAGGCAGTCGGCAACATCGCCGATCTCTGGTTCGCGCGCGGCGTTCTCAATCACCGTCGTGCCTTTGGCCAGCGAAGCCGCCATCAGCGCAGTATGGGTGCCGCCGACGGTGACCTTGGGAAAGACGATCTCGCCCCCGCGCAGACCGTTCTTGGCGCGGGCGATCACATAGCCAGCCTCAATCTCGATGTCCGCGCCAAGCGTCCGCAGCGCCATGAGCAGCAGATCGACCGGCCGCGTGCCGATCGCGCAGCCGCCGGGCATCGAAACCTTGGCCTCACCCATGCGCGCCAGTAGCGGCGCCACCACCCAGAAGCTCGCCCGCATTTTGGAGACGAGTTCGTAAGGCGCGGTGGTGTCGACGATTGTGCGCGCCGAGATATGAATGGTGCGGCCGCTATTTGGATCGTCACCCTGGCGTTTCCCCGCGATGGTGATGTCGACGCCATGATTGCCGAGGATGCGCTGGAGTTGAATGACGTCGGCGAGCCGCGGCACGTTTTCGAGGATTAGCGTTTCCTCAGTAAGAAGACCGGCGATCATTAAAGGCAAGGTGGCGTTTTTGGCGCCAGAAATCGGAATGGTACCGTTAAGCCGTTGACCGCCGGTGATCCGTATCCGATCCATTGCCGCCCCGCCTGCTACTCTGTCGGTCCGATGTATGAACCGGCGGCCACCCCGGCCGCAAACTTAAAATTCATCGCCGGAGCCAAGATCGTCTACCGCCCGCCCTCGCCGCTTGAACGTGCCGAGGTCGGACGCAAGGGTCATGCCTCCGCATCTTTCCTCGCCAAGCCGCGCTCTGGCCCTGCCGCGCTCCGGCGACGCAGCTGTGCCTTGCGTCGACGCAAGTTCTCGCGCAAGGCCGCTGCCAAGCGCTTGTCGCGGCTGCCCAGTTTTTCGGGCTTTGTTCCATTGTCATGGGCTTTGCTCATGCCATCGCCTATCCGCTGGCGTTGCAACGACAGCCGGACAATTCAGTTGGCCTCACGTGTCGGTACTTGATTGGATCCGCTTGAGTTGTTGCAGCTCGGTATAATATCTTCGCGTTTTGGGGTAGTACCCGGGACGTTCCGCGCCAATCACATTCCCGCTTTTGTGTGGTTTTGCCCGAAAGTCGCCGGCCTGCGCGGCTTTCCGGACGATCCGACGTACCCAATCGCGGTTATGTCCGAACCGCCGTCCAATTTCGGCGGCGCCAAATCCCTGGCGCCAAAGGTCGAGGACGACTTCAACATCTTCAGGGGTGGGTATCATTCTAGTCTAAATTTGCGTCATTGCGGGCCTGCGGTAGAGAACCTTTGGCCGTCCACCGCAAATCCCTTGCGCGGTCACTCAATTTGTTTCTCGAGCGCGCCCCAAACCATCAGCTGAAATTCATGATGGCATGTGCCGCAGCGGAAGACACGAACTTCAGTATCCACGCGCGGCTTGGTCTCGAACAGAAGCATCTCCGCGCCGCACATACATTCCGGTAGGTCGGTTGAGCCGGGAACTAATAGACTTTCAATGGCACGCATAACCGCCCCTTGCTGCAGTGCCACATTCGAGTTTTATGCAAGGATCACAAATTACGCAATACCGAAGGATCAAGCATTCGACAAAAAATGCCAATTTTGGCCAAAAATGCGCCTATCGATTTAGCCATGGATAGGCCTCCGCAGGCAATCGGACCGGAGTCGCCGTTTCCAAAGGCATCGGCCAAAAAGGAAACGAGTTTTGAAGGATACCCCAACGCGGCGTCGCAACCCACTTAGAATTTAGAAAGACTGGTCCCGGTCTGGCCGTTTGGCAGACCGAGACCAGCCAGGGCGAGCGGAGGGGGATTCGTGTGGCGAGCAACCCGGCACGCCCTCATCGAAGTCTAATGAACGCTAAAAAAGTCTGCAACGGCCGAAATCCGAACCATCACAACGCTGCGTCGCAAGCGAGATGAGGTAGTGGCTTCGAGCAAGCTTTATGGGCATCAGCCAGACCAGTCTCCGCTCGCAATCCACCTGGACCAAGGAGTGACAAAGTCGTCAATCCGACGTAGTAAGCGGTTGAAATCGCTGCCGTAGCTCAGTGGTAGAGCACCCCCTTGGTAAGGGGGAGGTCGAGTGTTCAATCCACTCCGGCAGCACCACAAATTGCCGAAAAATCAGAGCGTCTTACAGCTGATTGTGCTGCACCTGTAGGCATATCCTTACATCAGGAATTTTTGGAGACGCCCGCTAGAAGGGTCAGTAAGCCCGAGAGACTGGATGTGTCGGAACGTCGGTTTGTAATTGTTGATTTCACGTATATGAGCCGAGAAGGCGTCCTAATTCATTGCCAAACAGAGGCCATCGGACTGGATTTCCCCGAGCATCTTTCAACTTCCAAAAGTGCTCACCGAAGCTGAGGTGATCGAAGCGCAAGCTGAACTGAAGGCTCTGCAGCGTCATGCGCTAGAGGTCGTCGATCCGGAGGTTAAATCTTAGAATTGATATGAGGTGTGTCGTGACTGACATTTCAACACTCTATCGCGAATTCACCGATGCGTTGACAGAAGTTCTCGCGGAAAACGCCGTCGGTCCAGCACGCCGTGGGCGACTTGCTCGGGCTCGCTTCGCCGTCAAGAAGCATCCCAAGTACAGCGAACATGAATATTTTCTTGCGGTCGAAGTTGCTTTCGGAAAATGGGAAGCCATGCAAAATGCTGGTCGCTCAGACCAAAGCGCGTAGTCAGCACAACGCACTGGTAGGTACGCAACGATAGGCTTAGTTGCAGGGATGAAGCCAAGGGACACGGCAATGCTGAGGGATGACGGAAATATTGGAGGCGGTCGGCGGCAAGCGCCCCGCAATGTCTTCGGTGAGCCACTTGAAGACTGCTCAATCAACCCCGTGACAGGGTTTTATCGAGACGGTTGCTGTAACACTGGGCGAGAGGATGTTGGAAGTCACACGGTCTGCGTTGTGATGACGGCCTCGTTTCTTGAGTTCTCTAAATCTCGCGGCAACGATCTTTCGACTCCCATGCCGAAACTCGGCTTTCCTAGCTTGAAACCCGGTGACCGCTGGTGTTTGTGTGCTCCTCGATGGCAGGAGGCGTTCGAAGCAAACCAAGCGCCGCGTGTGATCTTACGGGCCACTCATGAGGCTGCACTGGGTTATTGCTCCCTTGCTGATCTCAAACGCTTCGCCGTCGATCTAGCCTGACAAAAGTCGCTATGCTCGCATTGCGTCGCGATGATGCGGGTTTGGGGCGATTATCTCGACGAATTGGCCGAAGCTGGAAAAGTGATCCGTTGCGGCGCGAGAGGCGTTAGAAGAATCGTGGCCACGTAAGGCGAAGAATGCAGAACAAAGCAGTCGTTGTCGGTGCGCTCGGTGTCATTGGGCGTTACATCGTTGAGAAGCTCATCAAGGAACGCGACTGGCGAGTGGTGGGGCTATCGCGACGAAAGGAGCCAGATGGGCCAAGCTATCGGCATATCGCCGTCGATCTACTGGATGTGGAAGATACGAAACGCAAACTCGCTGAGCTAACAGAGGTCACACACGTCTTCTACGCGGCATTCCAGGCCTTTGCGGGAAACGCATCAAACTTCGCTGCTAATATTGGTCCAAATCGCGACATGTTGGTGAATTCGGTCACTGCCATAGATCGCTCCGCGTCTCATCTAGAACGAGTCGTTCTTGTTACAGGCACCAAGTACTACGGTGTCCACCTCGGGCCTCTGAAAACACCGATGCGTGAGACCGACCCGCGCCACCTGCCGCCCAATTATTACTTCGACCAGATCGATTGGCTCACGGCCTATCAGCACGGAAAGCGGTGGGATTGGGTGGAACTGCGTCCACAGACACTCTGCGGTTTCTCGCCTGGTACACCTATGAGTATCCTTCCGGCAATCGCGGTCTATGCCGCGATATCAAAAGAACTCGGTTTGCCGCTACGTTTTCCAGGCAAGCCTGCCGCCTATGACACGATCTACCAGGTGACCGAGTCTGAGCATTTTGCGAATGCCGCATTCTGGGCTGCAACGGAGGAGCGATGCCGGAACCAAGCATTCAATATCACCAACGGCGACTATTTTCGGTGGCGGAATGTCTGGCCCAAGATCGCGGAAGTTTTTGAAATGCCAATTGCCGATCCGCAGACAATTTGCCTCACCCAGCAAATGGCCGATAAGGGATCACTCTGGGAAGAAATAACGGCCAAGTATAAGCTTAAGCGCGTCCCCTACACGGATCTCGTCGCCTGGCCGTTTGCTGATTATGTCTTTGGCGCTGGTTGGGACGTCATGTCGGACGTGACCAAATCTCGGCTCTACGGTTTTCACGATGTGGTCGATAGCGAAGCAATGTTCGTGCGCCTGCTCCGCCGATTTCGCGGTGAACGGATCATACCTTAACATGGATAGGGCTCGCGTTGATGGGCGACGTGAGTTGGAGGAAATCGTAATGACGGGAAACGCTGAGCGGATTGTTCTTGCCTCGCGGCCGGTAGGAGAACCGACGTTAGGTAATTTTCGCTTGGAGGAATTTCCGATCCCACAGCCCGGACCGGGCCAGATGCAGCTACGCACGCTGTGGCTGTCACTCGACCCTTATATGCGCGGCCGAATGAGTGATGCTCCGTCATACGCCAAGCCTGTTGGCATTGGCGAGGTGATGGAGGGCGGCACGGTTAGCGAAGTGGTTGCCTCGAACGTCTCCCGCTTCGCCAAAGGCGATATCGTCGTAGGCCGTACAGGCTGGCAGACCCATGCGCTGTCCGACGGCTCCAGTTTGCAAAAGGTCGAATCCACGCGAGCACCGATTCAGACTGCACTCGGCGTCCTAGGGATGCCGGGTATGACGGCTTATATGGGGCTATTAGAGATCGGCAAACCCGCCGTTGGCGAGACCGTGGTCGTCGCGGCAGCTTCGGGTGCCGTCGGCTCGGTTGTCGGCCAGATCGCCCGAATCAAGGGTGCTCGCGCCGTTGGCATCGCGGGCGGACCAGCCAAATGCAAATACGTGACCGAGGAATTCGGCTTCGATGCCTGCATCGATCACCGGGCAGCCGATTTCACCGCCCGTCTTGCAGCAGCTTGTCCGAAAGGTATTGACGTCTATTTCGAGAATGTCGGCGGCGCCGTATTCGAGGCTATATTCCCACTGCTCACTCCGTTCGCCCGCATTCCGGTGTGCGGGCTGATCTCCATGTACAACGCAACCTCGCTCTTACCCGGTCCAATTCTGGTGCCACACTTGATGCGAGCAGTCTTGACTAAACGGTTGACGTTTCGTGGATTCATCGTTTCCGACTTTTTCGGGCGCTACGGGGATTTCATACACGATGTCTCTGCCTGGGTTCGCGAGGGACGGATCAAATATCGAGAAGATGTGGTTGAGGGGCTTGAGAACGCGCCGCGGGCTTTCGTCGGCCTCTTGCGCGGAGAGAATTTCGGTAAACTGTTGGTACGCATCGTGGCAAATGCGACCGGGGCACCAATATTAACCCAATATGCAAACACGTGAATGCGGTCCGTGAGGGTGACAGAGGTTAGCTCAGTGTTTCCCCGACCGCTCTTTACTCACTTTGACGGATCGCTCGCCAGCGCCTTTCTCACATCCGACTGGGAAATCCCGAACTGTCGAGCAATCCGAGAGGGTGTGACACCAGCTTTAAAGGCAGCGCGAATTGCATTCAGTTTTCCGAGAGCCAAAGGTTGTGCAACCTCTTTGATCCGCTTATTGCGCGAAGGCTCACCTGAGTCTCGACGCGTTCTGCCGCGCCGCCGATGTTCGGCTAGCACCGCTGCGTGCAATCGATCTAGCTGATCATTATCCAGATGCCCGAGCGCGTTCGGTAGGTTTGTCGGTAGCGCGTATGATTGCAATGTCACTGCAGAATCCCCATGATCGATCGCTAGCGGAGACGGGGGCGAGTCTGCCGCTGGCGGCAAAGGCACACTTGCCGAAGCCGTCGAGAATAGATCGGGTATTGTCGACCGAGTGCGGCTGCTGCCCATAACGCAATCATGCCGCCCTTGGCGGTCGACAATCAAGAGTAGCCCGCTGCAATGCTGTTCAGGGCAACTCAGAAATGATCTTCTGGTATTCCTCCGCCGACCAGGCGCGGGCGGTTCGAGTCCGCACGTTGCCCAGCGACCCAAGTGCTAGTGCAAATTTGGCGATATTGTCGCCGTTTGGCGTTTCGACGAAGACCACAAGATCGCTGTCACCGCTCGTGAGATAAAGCTGTTTGATCTCAACGCCCAGCTTCTTGCCGAGCTCGCGTGCGGCTTTTGCACGCTTTGACGCCTGTTTGATCGCGCGGATGCCCTGGTCGGTAAAATTGAGCGACAGCATGAATGTCAGCATTGGTCCCTCCTTGGATATTGTTTGTGCTCGCGCCACAATCATGCGCTGAGAGATTTGCTCCGACAAGGCGCCCCACAAATTGTCTAGCCGCGTCACGACAATGAAATAGCTGTAGAGACGGCTGTCAGAATTTTAAATGGAGGCGCGCTCTATGGCTCAAACCGAGGTCCACGATGATTTTCTAGAATATAACCCAGGCTCTCCCGACGCTGTTGAGCGCGGTCGCGGTTGCACGTGCCCGCAAGCAGAGAACAATTTTGGTCGCGGGCGCTCAAAGAACGGAGTCATCGAACCGCTCTTTACTACCGATCCGTACTGCCCGATCCATGGCTTGGATGCGCTATTGGGACTCAAGCTCGATTGATTGCGCGGCACCTTTAGGCATATGCTCGCAATGGGCACCTGCCGACAGCCTTTTTCCAGCCAAATGATCGCGAGTTTCTGCGTTGCGTAGATAACGTGGCCAAGACGCGCTGGATGTCGCTTTGGGTGGTTTTGGCCAGGTACTAAGGGACGATTTTGTTAGGTGTTGCATTGACGCCTCGGTTGTTGGTCGAAATCGCCTGAGTTGGCTGATCTCACGACAAAATTAGCGTTTGCCATTGGCGAGAGGGGTCTGAACGCCTGAGGCGTGCATGCTTGACTGGCTCTAGGGATTCATACTTCCAAAATGAAACGCCTGCGGTTGATCAACCGCAGACGTGTTGGAGTTTCCCTGCCCCCTTGGTAAGGGGGAGGTCGAGTGTTCAATCCACTCCGGCAGCACCACCCTTTGGTGGCGGCGGCTCGGCGGCAGCTATTCGCTATTTCCGCGGCCTGCGGACGCTTTCACAGGCGAAGCCGTGACGCTTGACCTCGTCGGCCTGGTACACATTGCGCAGATCGACCAGCACCGGCCGCGCCATGATGGCCTTCAGCCGGGCAAAATCAAGCGCGCGGAATTCCTCCCACTCGGTGACGATCACCAGCGCGGAGGCGCCCTCGGCGCAGGAATAGGCGCTGTCGCAGAAGGTGACATTGCCGAGCATGGGCTTTGCCTGCGTCATCCCGACCGGATCGTAGGCGCGCACCTTGGCGCCCATGTCCTGCAAGGCGGTAATCAGCGGGATCGACGGGGCGTCGCGCATGTCGTCGGTCTTCGGCTTGAAGGTGAGCCCGAGCACCGCGATGGTCTTGCCGCGAATGTCGCCGTCGAGCGCGACCTGCACCTTGCGCGCCATGGCTCGTTTGCGCGCATCGTTGACCGCGGCCACGGCCTCGACGATGCGCAGCGGCGAACCGTAGTCGAGCCCGGTCTTGATCAGCTTCGCGCGAATGGTTAATCAATTCGGCCGCAGCCGGACGCGTCTCTTAGCAGCAGGCAGTTGCTAACGGCAAATGGCTTGCACAAATACGTCCAACCGGCATTCGTTCACATTGTTCACTCGAATCACATCTTAGCTTTCGGCTCGAGAAATTAGTTCATCCAATGCCGCTTTAGCGTATTCGTCCAAATGGCCTGTTCTCTCTCCGGCGCTACCCTTAACAACCTGAAGGCGGTCAGGGGTGACCTCGTGTAGGTCTAGAATAATTGCCTCGAGCGCGCGGATACGCCCCGCAAGCTTCGCCATCGTATCGTTTGATTGAGCCATTATTTCGCTCCCGAGTCTGATGATCGTGATACAGGAAAATGAACCGTGCAAAAGCTGCGCCGTTTTCCAAGACAGGCGGATAATAACACGAGCCAACGATACCCCAGTCCAAAGCGCTCAAAAATCTATTTGAAGTCATCGATATAAGCGCGCGGCATATCTTGGACCTTGTCGATAGATACGTTAGCCGTGAGCTAACGGTAGCTTTGGCAAATCACCCTTCTTCACAATAACTATTTTCTAAAAGCCGGGATCTCCCCATCAGTGTGGATGATGCTTTCGTTTGATGATCCAGCCGTAGCGTAAGGCAACAGGCCGACCCTCCGCTGCGCTGGAATGTCTCTAGCGGGGTCTCGATGATCCTGTAGCCGCGATCTTCCAAGGCGCCCCGCAGGCGAACGCTACAGCTCGATAGCACCACCGTGCGGTCGATGCACACAGCGTTAGCGGCAAATCTCGCGGCGTCGGCACGGTCGAGCGCAATGCGCGCGTTCGGCACAACATGCGCGTGGATAGTGTCGAGTGCCTCGGCGGTAAATGCGCCAGGGAAATAAATGACATCGCCGTGCGACAGCACACAGAAGGCTGTATCAAGGTGGTAGAAACTCGGATCGGCGAGCGTGAGCGGCAGGCACGGCGCGCCGAACTGCTCGCCGATCACCGCGCTGGCGGCTGCGTCTGAGCGGAAACCGCTGCCCACCCAGAATAAGCCGCGCCGCTGGTCCCAGATGCAGTCGCCGGCGCCTTCGAGCGTGATGCCTTCGGGCATCTCGACTATCTCCTCGATCAGCCCACGCGCCTTGAGCGCACGGAAGCCGGCTGCCAACGCCGGCCGCTCGCGCTGACGCTCGGGGTGGCGAAAACTGGCGAGCAGCGCCTTGCGATCAAGCACGACCGCTGCATTGGCCGTGAACACAAGGTCGGGCAGGCTGGGTGCTGGTTCAATCGCCTCGAGCGTGGCACCGCTGGCAAGCAAGGTACGATGCAGTCCCGCCCATTGCTGCATCGCCGTTGCGTGCAGCAACATGCCACTGTCGGCCCAGCTTTTCGGATCCATCCAAGGATTGATGCTGTACCTGACAGCAAAAAATTCCGGGCGGCACATCAGGAAACGAGGCCGCGAAAACGCCCATGGATTATTCATTGCTCAAAATTACCTGTAAAAAAACTGTCGATTCCAGTCAATAAATTCGTACGACGATTTCCTTTCGTCAGTGTTCAAATTTTTTCACGTCGAAACTTTATTTCGTATGCCCCTTAACGGCGTTGATAGATAAAATCATACCAGCGTGATTTGGCTTCGACGACGATTCGAACATTTTCGGAATATTTTTCAACGCACGGCCGCGAGCAAAATTGCATTCCCGCATGGCTGCGACGCATAAGACCAAACGGATTACCGCATTGCGCGCACCTTTTTCGGCGGATGTCTCGGCGGGCGACAGAAACTGCGGAAAATCCATTCGGCCCCGGCGTGGATTGCGGTCGGTTTTGTTTGTTCATGACAAAGCCTCGCTCGCAGCTGTGCTAACCAACGAGCGCGGAGGACAGGCGCCTTGTGCGGCGCCGTCCATCACAGTCATAATTGTCGCAAAAAAAGAAACGTGGCTTCATCGTCACCTCCTCAAGGTGCTTGAGCCACGCTATAAATTAAGAACCATATCATCGAGCTGGTCAAGAGCGTAAATCGGTCGGATAATTCGACGTCAAACCAGTGATTACCGGCAGTCGATGAAAAATTCTCGTGTTAACTATGGCGCGGCTGCTTTGTAAGCCGCCTCTCAAAATTTTTCTGAAATCGGAGCTCATATACGCGGCGTCCGGGACCAAGGGGTGACAGGAAGCCCACTCGTTTTGGAACCGAATCTTTTTCACCGCCTGGCGACCACGTCCTAGGTACAAGAGCTGCAGGACACAGATGAGCGGTGCCAGTCGAGTGTCTTTATGATTTCGTTGTGGATCTGCAGAGGCTAGATGCATTTGCGAGTCGACCGTCAATTAAGAATACAATTAGGGCCACCATCGCCTCGAAAGCCGAGTTGATTTAGCAGCGAGTGTCCCCACCTCACCCAATCATTCGGGGCGAGCACGGATTAGCGGTTTGAGCCCAGGCTGCCTGCGGGTCCGGGACATCTTCGTGTTCATTGACGCCGTGGATCGTTTTAAATCGTTGTCAAAAGCAAAATCGGAAGCCAAATTAATATGGCTATCCATACTACGGTGAGCGCCACGCCAAGTACAATGAAAGCGGCTGGCCACCGGCCGACAATCCTCGCTAGTTTACGCTTTGGAGTCGGATTCATTGATGGCACGATCGGAGCACATTGCGTTGGGCTATTCGCTCTGTCGAAATAATGGATGCAAGCAATTGAGCGAGCGGTCAATAAAACCTCTTATATACCATTAATTTTATTGGTTTAATTCTCAATCACCAACAAGCAGTCGGTTGATCCAATAACCCGCATTCTTCGCGCGTACAGTTTTGACTGGCTTTCCTCCTGTCCTCCGAAGTGCGCGCTCAATCGTTGTCCGTTAAAATTTACAAAGCCGCTGAAAAAAGCGGCCAGACGGCTAGCGCGCCGACAGTGTTGCGAATGTCGCGTTCTAATTAATTTTTTGAATATCGTTGTTCGGTGCGCAGGAGCCACAGATAGAATGCTGTGAGTAACGCCGAAGCCACAAGCAAGATCGCAATCACCGGGACTCCAAGCAACACGTCCACGATGCTTGACTCGATGTTGTGAATGCTTGCCGTTACATAAATCGTATCATGATCGGATCCCAGCTTTTTAATGACTGAAGACATCGGTAAGCTCGGCCAGATGCCTTTTCTGAGCAACGAGGTTATTTGCCAGCCAATAATCAAAACCACATAGAAAAACGTCCACGCATTGGCAATCAATGCGGTCACTTTCGCGAACCTAATGAGTTGCATAAATGAGGGCAATCGGGGAGCCCAAGTCAACTAGAGGCAATAGAATCACGCAAAATACTATGAAACAATATTTTAGAAATCGTTGAGAGAAAAGAGTAAGGCGTCCGATCTAGCTACTCTTCCTGTTATGTGTATCCGTCGGGAGAGTTACCAACGCGATTTTGGGCGTCGACTTCGTCTGCCTCGTCTTGGTGCAGATGCAGCTCTCAATTGTGCCAAAGAAGTCTCGCGTGATTATCGCCCCGCGCAGCCGCCCCTACTCCTCATCGCCCCGCCGCACTGTTCAAGCGCCTGAAGCGCCCTGACCTGAACGCCCTTTGTTCCGGATCGAGATATCGAGATAATGTGCCGTTTTTCGGCGTCGATCCGCTGTCTTTCCGCGGACAACCGTGTCTCGGGACCTCGATAAGCACGTTTATTAAAAAAATGTTGCGGTGCGGCACGAAATGTGCATATGATTGTTCGTGGCGCTGACTGCGGGAACTAAGTTGTGCAAACTCAAACATCGGTGGCGCGCGTAGCGTCAGCTGCGCCAATGGCGCCAGCTTTCGGTAAGGTTTGGCCTGTTGCGATGATTATCTGTGGCCTAGGCCTCACTGCGGCGTGGGTTTCCGTTCTAGGCTATGGCGTCATTTTGTTGATCAGACTTGCCATTTAGGCGCCTGCGCCCCGACCGCCCAAGTTCCTCGAGCGGGGCTCGGCAAAGAAACCACGCGAATGCCAACATTGATGGCATTAGCGCGGCAAGGATGACATCAAACATCTTCGGCCCCAGGCAGAACACAACGGAGCTTCCGTTGTAACTAGTTTCTAGATGTCATAATTCCATTGCTATCAACCAAAGCCAAGCCTTCCATTGCCTCTTTTGTATGCATTTTCCCGATATCCACTGATTGGCACGTTCGAATTGAAGGCTGGGATATCCAACTTGCGGCATTTATGATTGCGCTCGGCGCCTCAGCCCTCCGTACCCGTTAGCGTCGGGGCATTGTGAAGAACCGGCTCCGTCAAACTAATTTCGCCAATCAGCCGCGGGCGACTCGCCCGCCACATCGCACAATAAGTTATGCCAAAAAAACGCATGTCTTGCGATTTTAAAAACCTGCATTTGGCAGAGAACCGCACGGCTCGCGTGGTAAGGACCGCAAAGCGCTTTATCACAGAGCAGCCACCAACGATTGTTGTTCGCAGTCGACGACAGTGAAGAACAACTCGCTGACGCAGCGAGTAAGACCTATCGTGGTCGGCTTCTGTATGATCGCAAAGAATGCTAGATTACTTGCGCTGTCTAAACCAGTAGTGGCATGTAGTCGATTGATTAACGCGTTATGACGCCGTTTAAGCCCGACGGATTTTACAACGGCATCCCTTACCGGGTGCTCTTTGATAGTTCTATCGAGGCGATGACCCGAGGCGGGTTGGTCAAATTTGAAAATATAGACCAACTCGTAGCTTTATCGCCCAATGACGCGGTCGACTCCGAAACAATACATTCTGTCACGCAATACAATGCCTTTAATAGCGCAAATGAACCCGCCGCAGTTGTTTCGGCGTCGACGAAGCCCGATTACTACTCAAGCCTTCTCCAGCTCATCAAAACGACAAAGCAGAATTCAGCTCAGTTGCGTGCGTTAGTTTATGAAAGGGCACGTTTCAATTTGAAGCGAGAGGTTCTTTTCGGGGACACATCGAGTCTGCCGGACCTGATGAAAGAGATGAATGATTTAGAGCTGGCCGTGACGCGTATCGAGGCCAATGCCATAGATGATCCTCCCGTCCCAGTTGATCGTGAACGGGTTGAAATTCTAGAACCCCCCATTGTGAAGTCGAGTAACGCGATCCAAATTCTGCCCCCGTTGCCGGTCGCTCCGCTGTATGCAGGGCTAAAGCCGATTCAATGGATGGACCATTTTCAGCTTGCTCGAGTAGCAGAAGAATTCGTGCGGCATGCGCGACTGGCAAATAAATTTCGGGGATTCGCACTATTTGGAATCGCTTTCATTGGAGCCGCCGTTCTTACGGCATTTTTATGGCCCGTACCCAAGATCACAACTCAAAGCGCCCTTGAAAATAGTGCGGCCCTCGAGAACGCTGTCAACCACAGTCACGTCGATGACGACCGCACCGTGCCGTCAGATGGTTCTTCCAAAATTCCATTTCCGTTGCCTGTATCTTTCGGCGTTTATGTTTTGAGTAATAGTAAGCTTGTCGAGTTGGAAGCATTGCCGATTAATATACCCGACCCGCGCATAGCGCTTTCCGCAGAAATAAGGCAGCCAAGTGCTACCATAATTTCTGACAGCAGGCCTGCCTTCATACTATTCCGGCGCGACCTTCTAAATAATTCACCACAAAAGATTATGCTGCGCGTGGTCGCGCGGATGACAAAGCAAACGAAAATCATTGGCGGGAAGGCAAGTACGACTGTCGTCGATGGAGCATGGCGGGTTCGAGACATTTCCCGCGACCTTAAGATTTCGCCAGTTGACGGCCAACGTGAGATGGTCATAGCGCGCTTGGACGATAACGTATCACTGACCCCTGGACGCTATGCGCTCGTTCTAAACCGGAGCGGCTATGACTTCACAGTCGATGGAGCGGCGCAGTCTCCGGTGTTTTGTCTTGAAGGGTTTGAAACCGCAACTGGGTCAGTGTTCACCCAGTGTCGGGCTCCTTAGCGCATAGGATCCTCCCTATATGCAGGTTGAAACTTTCTCCGGCGCTTGCCTTGTGACGACCGGATCTCAGGGCGCTATCACTTTTAGTTCCGCTCGACCCTCGTGAGCCGTTGCAATAGATCCGCAATGTCGTCTCACAACGCAATGCCGTGATTTTGCAGGCGCCAGTCTTGCCGCCGACAATGTTAATCTTTCCGCCCACACATCGAGGAACCGGTTTACCAAACAAATTAAGGCAAATGGACAAAAACGGCGCGAATTTGGGCTTCGATACTGCGCCAGTTGAAAAAACCGGATCGTTTTGGGATAACAAATCAACTGAAGGCTACGACAAGCGACCACTCGAACTTCGAACGATTGGGACCTAATCCCCATCCCCGCAAATCGGTGAGGCTATTACCGGCGCGAGGCGTGCGTCTGAACATGTGCGAGGCGCCGTAGAATTTGTGGTGGAAGAGCATCCACGTCAACAGCAATAAGACTGCGGATGTCCGGGCAAATATCAGACGTGTTTCTCGTTTCACCGAGATTAAATGGGTCAAATATTGAAATCGGAATTGAAAAATGCGGGCTATCAAGATGCGGTACAGCCTCGGCAATAGATTGAAGTCAACGCAACTATGATAACTTGCACACGTACAATAAAGTAAACGTCGTAAGCCATGTTGACATCCGCCAAATTTAATTTTGTTGGCGCCCGCCGCCTCGCTACCGATCTGACGCATCCAAAATACCGATCGGATATTGACGGATTGCGGGCTCTAGCTGTCATCTCCGTTATTGGCTTTCACGCCTTCCCGCGGCAATTTGGCGGAGGATTCATCGGGGTAGATATATTTTTTGTCATTTCCGGCTTTCTAATTAGCGGAATTATCTTCAGCAATTTGGAAAATAATACATTCGACCTCAAGGAATTTCAGGTCCGCCGCATAAAGCGAATCTTTCCGGCTCTTCTCGTGATCTTAGCAACGTGCCTGCTGCTGGGATGGTCTTTGCTATTAGCAAACGAATATAAACAACTCGGCAAGCAAATTGCGGCCGCCGCAAGTTTCGTATCCAACTTTGAATTGTGGGGCGAGACGGGCTATTTCGACAAGGCAGCAGAGACCAAGCCATTGCTTCATCTTTGGTCACTTGGAATCGAAGAGCAATTTTATATTTTTTGGCCGCTGCTTCTCGGTTTCGCCTGGAGACGCCAGCATAACTTTATAGCCATCACCTTCTGCATTGCCACATTATCTTTTATTGCGAACATTATATGCGTCAGGTTTGCTCCAGAGGCGGCGTTTTATCTTCCATTCACGCGGTTTTGGGAATTGATGACAGGCGGGGTACTGGCTTTTGTGTCGCTGCATAAGCCTCACTATTTGGCGAAGGCTCCAAACCTCAGCTCGTTCGTCGGTTTTGCATTAATATTACTAGGCGCATGTTTTCTCGACAATCAACATGCTTTTCCCGGATGGTGGGCGCTATTACCGACGATGGGCTCTGCGCTTGTTATTTCGGCTGGGCCGGCTGCACATCTAAATAACTACATTCTCAACAATCGAATGTTGGTTGCGATCGGCATAATCAGCTATCCGCTCTATTTATGGCATTGGCCCTTGCTATCGTTTGCTTGGATAATCGATAGCGGCGAGCCCCGATGGATAATAAGAATTGGATTGGCCATACTGGCAATTATTTTGGCGGCATTGACTTACGAATTTGTGGAACGCCCCATACGTTCGCGGATTCGTAAAAATGGCATTGTCCCGTGGCTTTGCATTGCAATGCTTACTGTCGGTGTAGTCGGGGGCGCCGTCTACCTTGCGGATGGCGCAAAATCTAGATTGATCAACGGCAATCCCGCGGGATTCGATTTTGATCTGGGTGAAAATGACAAAACTTACAGTCAATGTTTTTTAGATAAAAATGATAGATTGCCGTTCAAGAAGTCTTGCGATGGAATTAGTGAAGGCACGGAGGGACGCCCACTAGTATTAATTTGGGGCGACTCCCATGCGCATTCAATCGCGTTAGGGCTTACTCAGAAACGCAAGCTATTGGGTTTCAATCTGGCCCAATACACGGCGAGTGCCTGCCCTCCATTGGTCGATTTTTCCGTCGATGCCCGGCCACAATGCAAAAACATCAATGAATTTATTATGCAGAAGATTAAAGCACTTAAGCCAAACACCGTGATCTTGTCGGCATTTTGGTATCTCTACAATGGTTTCGACGGCTACACAAAACTAGACTATACAAAACTTCAAGAGACCGTCAGATTTCTGAAAGATCAGAAAATCCCGAACATCACTATCGTTGGAGAGCTTCCGATATTTTACAATGATCAGCCGGACATCGGAGCGAGAATATTTGTGCGTGACGGAATCGATAGAACATTTTTCAAGTTCAACCGCGACTCTGTTGCGGCAAATGAGACGATCAAAGCCTTTACTGCTACGAATAACGTAAGCTTTGTATCACCAATTGACCTGCTGTGTGACGAGCGAGGGTGCTTGCTTTCAACATCTAGGACAACTTTGGTTCCATTGGCGTGGGACTACGGGCACCTCACCAAACCGGGCGCAATCTATCTGTTGGATCTGGCCGTTGAAATGAAACAATTGTCGCTCCCGACTGCGGCGCACCATAATTGATTGTCTTGTTATTCGTTTTGGTCTTTATCTTCGCCGGGTAAGCGTCCGCCTACCCTCCCTTATTTGCCGGCGCTTGCTGGTGTTAAGGCATCTGTATCCAAGCGAAAATTTGGCTTCTGCACGGCTTCGAGTTTATGACCGGAAATAATCGGTACTACCAGCGGTCCTCGGCTAGATTGAACTGCCTCGTGACGCTAGGGATCGGCTTTGCAGTCTTAATCTTCGCTGGACTGCAGTGGCACCAGACTTTGCTCGAGCAAGTTGCTAATGTTTGGAGTGTCTCCGATCCAATCGAACGGTCGGACGCAGTCGTGATACTCGGCGGCGGAATTTACGACAGATCGAAAGCTGCCGCTGACCTTTATCGCAAAGGCCTCACAAAAAAGATTCTTATTTCGGACGTAGTCGATTCGTCGCACGCTATCGTCGGCGGGCATTATTCCGACACCGCACTGAACCGTGAAGCGCTTCTCCGATACGGGATTCCTAACACTGCTATTGAAACATTTGGAACAGGCAATCAGAGTACCCAACAGGAAGCGGCAGCACTCAGGGATTGGAGCGACCGCAATTCGGCAAGCTCATTTATCATTCCTGCGGAGTTCCTTTTTTCACGCCGGGTGCGCTGGATCTTCAATCATGAGTTTTCTAACCGGAATGTGAAGATTGCAGTTTATTCTCTTGAGGCAGAGCGCTACACCCACGAAAACTGGTGGAAGCACAAAGAAGGGGTACGCGCGTTTAAATCAGAGTTGTTGAAACTCGTGTACTATCATGTGCGATATTGAGCCGCGACGCACTGTAACCACAAAAGCGACTTGATGTTTATCGGATCAGAAACCGGCTCGCTCACAGCGCCGGCTTCATCCGTTGCAGGTTTTGACTGCATGATTAGAAATGCAGCGCTTATGAGGAAGCTAGTATTCGTGTTTACGCTTATTGCGCAAAGTCCCATTTTTTGCGCTGGCCGCACCGAACCGGAATTGCCGGCGGCCGCAGACAGAGCCGCGCTTCCGGCACCAGACGCTGATGGCTTCGTCGCACTTTTCAACGGACACGATCTGGCAGGCTGGACAGGTCTTGCGGACTATTGGTCCGTAAAGGATGGGTCAATAAGCGGCCATGAAACGATGGAAATGTCGCGGCAAACCTTTCTCATACTTTCTGCATTAAAGGTGACCGATTTTGAGCTGCATTTCCGATATCGATTCGCCTCACCAGATGGGAATTCGGCCGTTCAGTTCCGCTCGGTGATCCTAGATCCAAAAGCATACGTTGTCGGAGGTTATCAAGCCGACCTCGACGCCAAAGCTTTATTTGATGGTTCCATTTACGACGAGGCCGGTAAGGCAGGGAACCGGGGCACAAAGAGCAGTCGCGGCGAAAAAACCAACTGGGATGCTAGAAATACGAGGTACGTCGAGCCACTTGCCCTCAACGGCGCGGAGCTCGGGGCGTTGATCATGCCAGGTAGTTGGAACGATGCGGTGCTCAAGGTTTGAAGGCAATCATATCATCTACGGTATCAATGGTCATGTGATGACCGATCTAATCGATGATCCCAGCGGCACTACGTGGCGGCATCTTAGCCCTACAACTTCATCAGGGATTTACAATGGATGTGCGGTTCAAGGATATACGGATCAAGATACTTCACTGAGAGGGTCAGCCAGGCGGTGACGCTAAACGGCACCCTGTTAAATTGAACGCTGCAGATCCCATATCGTGTAGGACTTGTTTGCAAATGAAAATAGTCACCGCAGAGACGATCGCTGACCTTTTGGCCCAAGCATCCATTGCACCGCGCAAGAGGGTAAATCTCAATCTCCATGCAGAATTGAACGATCCCATCAATCGATTTCTAAACGCTGGAGTTTTCGGTACGTATGTTCAGCCGCATCGCCACCGAATTGGCAAATGGGAACTGCTGAATGCAATTCAGGGCAAGCTCGACGTTGTCATTTTTACAGCCCATGGCGAGGTCAAACACCGCGTCGCGCTCAGTTCGAGCGCATCGAACCTCATCGAAATCTCCGGTGGCGATTGGCATAGTTTCTTTTTTCACGCTCCAGCGGCCGTCGTCCTGGAAATAAAGCCTGGTCCTTACGAACCAGATCTCGACAAGGAATTCGTCAAGTGGGCACCGCGAGAGGATGATCCCGCTTCAGCTTCATTCCTTTCTTGGCTCGAACGCGCTGCCGTCGGCGAGGCATGGTCGAAGCGGAACGAATCGGTAGCAAAATGAAACGCTAATACTTCAGTCTATAGTAAAAATACTTCAGCACTTCGTTCTGAAATTGGATAACACCGCGCTCGTTCTGCCACCAGCGACTGAAATCGTAATCGGGGTCAGGAACAGCATCGATGATAACCTTGACCCCCGTCGTTGCGAACTGCTGGTTGAAAATCCATCGTACGCGACGACTGGAAAACATCTCTGTGACGATAATGATCTTGGTGGCGCCGCTTGTTTGCGCCCACTCCCGAACCGCGCGCGCTTCTTCATAAGTGTTGGACGTGTCGTGACCTATTTCGATAATTGCTTGCGGCTCAACTCCTAGCGTTATCAAGACGGAGCGAGCTATTTCAGCGTTCGACGGAATGATCCATAGTTTTTCAATTCGACTCGGTTTCGCAGCAGTGAGCAGGACGAGTTTGACAGTCCCCACTTTATACAAATCTGCCGCCGCGAATGGCCGGGTATTAACGCCACCTCCGAGAATTACAACGGCATCAGCATCCTCGATAGGATCCGCGACAACCCAAGCGTTCGCAACTTCTGGTAGAATGGCTGCTCGATCCCACCAAGCAGCAGCAACCACAAATAGAACTCCAAAAGCAAATAGCGAGCGGATTACCCATTTGCGCGTTTGATATTGCATCAACAAAAAGCAACGTGCTCCACTTAAGATGGTTTCCAATTCGGGGGCTGCCCCGAATTGGAGCACCAGCGTAACCGCGCAAAGTCAAAGTGTCTTGCGTAGCGGAAGAAATAGCCCAGCTGCACGAAAAAACTGTCCGACACATGACGCAGACGAAAGACAGTGATGTGCTTGCGCCCACACTGCGGGCAGTGGGCGCGCATGGTGTACTTGGCATCGCGCGTCACCGACCCCAGCCGAGCGATTGATAGTCCCATGGTTCCCTCGAACTAATCCCTGTCGTTAGCACATTACTAAACTATGGCGAAGGCGACGCGCAGGCCAGGCAGCGTAAGTCGGCGCGACGGGACCGAATACAGCGCGCCATGCCGCTTTTGTCCAAATAGCCAACAACGGGGGCACGGCTTGATTGTCTGTCCAGCGCTAATTTTGGCCAAAGGCTGGGTCCGAATGCTCGACAATGACCTGGCCGAAGCGTAGGGTTCTCGCATGGGCAAGCGCATTGCTTGCTCGAGAGCTGCCCCAAAAACGACGACCCACCGATGTTGTCGTTTCGAACAATTGGCAGCCTGGTGCCATCGGCGGGCACAAATTCTCAACTTCCGCAATATTGGCCAAAGGCACAAAATGCGCTGGCGTTTGCACAAACATTGGTTCGATGGAGCCAAAAACTATACTTGGAAGAATGCCGAGGGTGCCGAACTCGTCGTTTATGTCAACCCGGCGCGCTATTTTGACATAAAAGACGGCAGCCTAATTCCAGACGGCATTCCGCTTTATGCGTTTGCGACCAAGAAAACAGTAACGCCGCGTTCTATCGAATAGCACAATTGCAAATCGTTAGGTTTCAATCCGATTGGCCCTTCGGCTTCCTCTCAGTGACGGGCTGTGCATTAGGTCGGGGTATGTGCAGCGGCACCGAAATGACGATATCGAGGACGGTCACCCTGTTCGCAGCTTTTCACCGCTGGTGAGCAGGAAGGGCCGGAACGGCTTCATGACCGGAAGATTGAAAATAACGTTGTCGATGAAGTTATAGATTAACAGCAGTTTGCGGTGACGTTGCGTGGCAACGTAGCGAAAGGCGAGGCCGGCGAGATAATCCGTGCTGACGCTGAAACCTTCCTTGCGGAATACATCGACTACTCGCGAGGCTAGGACTGGGCGCTCGTTCTCGGTGACGCCGATCGGACTATAGAATGGCGAAGACCGGTCCCGATAAAGCCACATGAAAGGGTTCATACGGTTTGGGTCGTAGGCAACGAAGCGCCCACCAGGCTTGAGCACGCGCCACACTTCCTTGGCGAGGCGGCTCGGATCGGGGAAGTGGTGGACGAGGCCGCTGAGCAAGGCGCCGTCGAGGCTGCCGCTGTCGAACGGCAGATTTTCCGCGTCGCCGACGCGCAGATCTAGCCCAGGATATTTGACACGTCCGAGCGCGATGAGCTTGGGGCTAATGTCGAGACCGACACTCAAAAAGCCTTCGCGCCGCAACAGCTCGGTGAATACCCCGGAACCACAGCCAAGATCGGCGACCCGCGCGCAGTGGTGCAGCCCGCTCAGCCGCACGAAGGCGGCAATGAGCCGCGCATTGGCCTGAGGGGTGAAGACGTCCCACCCGTCGCTTACAGCGTGCGCGTCGAAAAAATCGACTTCTTTCTGCTTGTCCTGCAATCCTTTGGTGCCCTATATCCGTCAAGGCGCATAGCTCGTGTTCATGCGGCTTGCTCCGGCGCTATAGTAGCGATAGCGCATTCCCGGTGTAAGCGCTGGGTGACGTCAATCACCTCCGTAGCGCCTTCAAGCAGTTCAGCAATTCGACCCTCACGATACGAGATCAACTCGCCCAATATCGCTTCGAGCGTTCAACGGTTGCCCGCACAACCGTCAGCGCTGAATGATTTATCAGTCTCACTTGTAGAGTGCCAAAAGCGCACCAATTGAGTGGGTGAAGGCTGCTTTGGCTCAGCAAACCGCAGTCGGTCTCAGTTTTGCCGCAGAAAACTTAACGATAACAAGTATTTAGGAGAATTGATATGAAATTTCGGCCACTCCATGACCGCATCGTGGTTACGCGCATCGAGGCTGACGACAAGACTGCAGGCGGAATCATCATTCCGGACACCGCCAAAGAGAAGCCGTCCGAGGGAGAGGTGATTGCCGTCGGCCCAGGTGGTCGCGATGAGGCCGGCAAGCTCATTCCGATCGATTTGAAGACGGGCGACCGCGTGCTGTTCGGCAAATGGTCCGGCACGGAGGTCAAACTCGACGGTGTCGAATATCTGATCATGAAAGAGAGCGACATCATGGGCGTGATTGAACAGACAGTCGCCCGCAAGAAGGCCGCGTAAGGATTTTCGCGTCAAACATAACGGAGAACGAAAATGACTGCCAAAGACGTAAGATTTTCAGTTGATGCGCGCGACCGGATGCTGCGCGGAGTCGATATTCTCACAAGTGCAGTTCGCGTTACGCTCGGCCCTAAGGGGCGCAACGTTGTGCTCGACAAGTCCTACGGCGCGCCGCGTATCACGAAAGACGGTGTTACCGTAGCCAAAGAAATCGAACTCGAAGACAAGTTCGAAAATATGGGCGCACAGATGGTGCGCGAAGTTGCCTCGAAGTCATCCGACTTCGCCGGCGATGGGACGACGACCGCCACGGTTCTTGCGCACGCAATCGTACGGGAAGGTGCCAAGTCGGTCGCTGCCGGCATGAACCCGATGGATCTTAAGCGCGGGATCGATCTTGCGGTCGAAGCTGTGGTCGAGGACCTGAAGAAGAATTCAAAGAAGGTCACCTCGAACGAGGAAATCGCCCAGGTTGGCACGATCTCTGCCAACGGCGATGCCGAGATCGGCAAGTTCCTTGCTGACGCCATGAAGAAAGTCGGCAACGAGGGCGTGATTACGGTCGAAGAGGCAAAGTCATTAGAGACAGAACTCGAAGTTGTTGAAGGCATGCAATTCGATCGGGGTTACGTCTCGCCCTACTTCGTCACCAACGCCGATAAGATGCGCGTCGAGATGGAAGACCCCTACATTTTTATTTACGAAAAGAAGCTCTCAGGCCTGCAGGAATTTTTACCGCTGCTTGAGGCTGTTGTGCAGACCTCGAAGCCGCTCGTTATCATTGCCGAGGATGTTGAGGGTGAGGCCTTGGCAACGCTCGTTGTCAATAAGCTACGCGGCGGCCTCAAGGTTGCCGCGGTGAAGGCTCCCGGCTTTGGCGATCGTCGCAAGGCCATGCTCGAAGACATCGCAATCCTTACCGGCGCGCAGGCAATCAGTGATGACCTCGGCATTAAACTCGACAAGGTTACTTTGAACATGCTCGGGCGTGCCAAGAAGGTCGTGATCGAGAAGGAAAACACTACGATCGTCAATGGCGCCGGCAAGAAGGTAGATATCGAAGCGCGCATTTCTCAGATCAAAGCGCAGATCGAGGAGACCACATCTGACTATGACACCGAGAAGCTGCAAGAACGGCTGGCAAAACTTGCTGGCGGCGTTGCGGTGATCAGAGTTGGCGGCGCGACTGAGACCGAGGTGAAGGAGCGTAAGGATCGCGTCGATGACGCGATGCATGCGACCCGCGCCGCGGTCGAGGAAGGCATTCTACCAGGTGGCGGTGTGGCCTTGCTGCGCGCGGTCGACGCACTCAAGCGCGTCAAGACCGACAATGAGGACCAAAAGCACGGCATCGATATCGTGCGTAAAGCTCTCTCCTGGCCCTGTCGGCAGATTGCCATGAATGCGGGCGAGGATGGATCTGTCATCGTCGGCAAGATCTTGGAAAAGGATCAATACGGCTTCGGTTTCGACGCCCAAAATGGCGAATACGGCAATCTCATCACCAAGGGGATCATTGATCCGACCAAGGTTGTTCGAGCCGCGTTGCAGAATGCAGCGTCGGTTGCCGGGCTTCTGATCACGACGGAAGCGATGGTCGCCGAAAGGCCGAAGAAGGATAATGGAGCCCCGGCTATGCCTGGCGGCGGCATGGGCGGCATGGACTATTAGGCCGAGCCTCGACCGAAATGAAGAAGGCCCGGATTTCATCCGGGCCTTCTTTCTTGCGCTGACGGGGCAATAGATTACGCAACACTTCGGACAAATCAGCGTTAGGAACAAAAATGGCGAACGACGATAAAAAACCCAAAGCTAATCAAGCGCAAAAACACGAGCCTTCTCCGAAGAAACAAGAAGAAGCCGCTTCGAAGGACAAAGACAACTCGGCTGCAGACCTGCCCGAGATTCAGCGCGGCGAGAAAGCAGCCGAGTCAACCTCAAGCTATAGCAGGGGTGAAGGTCAGAAACCGGTTTCCAAAGCTTATAAGGATAACTGGAACGCGATTTACGGGAAGAAAAAGCGATAGTTGGATCACTGGAGAAGAGGTTACGATAAATTCGATCGGAATTAGTTTTTGTGTGTCCGACATCAAAGCTGGCGGAAAGCGCGGTCACGGCAGCCAAAGTCGCTTATCGTCCTCAAAGTGTTCGATCCCACTAGGTGCGACCAAATCTTTAGCGACTTTGCGTGAAGGGCCTGATTGGAGTTCGAATTCAGACAATGTGAAACCGATCGTCACCTAGCTCTAATACTGGCCACTTCATCCCAAGGTAACGTCTCTATCGAGCAGGGCCCGACCGCTGCAATCGAAATCATCGGCGACCACCAAGTATCCATTCCAAGCTGCCACTCAAATCGACTCCAAAGCCCTGAGATTGTTGCGCGGAGCGTCGGTAGTTTGGCCCAAAGCTTGCCGTTGTACTCAAATACGAACTGTGCATCGTTTGGCAAATCTGCCTCGATCGCGTCGGCGTTATATCCTTGAGCAACCGTTTCTCGTATTTCTAGGCGGCAATTGTTGTGCGTTGCGTTAATTACGAAAAAGCCAAAGCGATTTCCAATTTTCGTTTCAAAACCTGCCTCAGTAAGTAAAGAGACGATCGCTTGTTCAAAGTTATTGCTTAGCTTCTGCGGAACGAATGTTAGTTTGAGAGGTAATGTAATTAGGAGAGCTATGCCTAAGACGATAATGCTAAGAATGCGCGAAAAGGTCACGGCGTTGTCCAAGGATGCAAACAGAGGCGATCAAAAGAATCGTTAGGCCGCCGGCAATTTGTGCACCGAGGGGTCCGTGTATTGTTACAAAATATTCGGGCGACACTGCCATCAAACTTAAGCGGCCGAGATTGATAGTGGCCGCTAAAATAACAGCAAGCCCGCCCCAAAAAACATCTCTCGGCCCCAAATCCTGACCCAAAGTTTGGCTAAGAGCTATCCACGCTAAGGCGGCTTGCGAAATATTATGGAAAGACGAACATTCCGGCCAGATTTGCATGCTGTGAACGCCGTCAACAAAAGTCACAACGTTTCCAGTTTGCTTCGTTCCCATCAACGTAGCGACTAAAAATGCATCAATATTGAGCAACGGGTGCGCAGCAAGTGCAAGCAAAGCTGGGCCCCATAGCAACGGGACACAGAGAGCAAAAAAGATCGTGGCGCTTCGCCGCTCTAAGGAGTGTTTGGGCGACGTCAGAAAAACATACGCTGACAGCAGGGACACACTTAGCAAACTCAGCGGCGCTACCGGAAGCGTAACGAGTACTAATACAGTGCACGCGACAAAGACATCTAAAGCCGTAATTGGTTTTTTATCATTCGCGCGGACGGCCAAATAGCAGGCCGACGCCCAAGCTCCCCAGACAATTATGCTTATATCGAAGGTATTGAAAACTGCGGAGTTCCAGCCCGAAAACATGACGGCCTTGATGGCGCGGGGAGCAATTCCGTTGACCGAGGCAAGGATAAAAATCGCGGCCATCAGATGGCTACGCGTAACCATCAAGCCGAAGATTGGGGACCTAGCCTGACGAACCAACTCTGGAAGTCGCGAATGGCTGCTCGGCATTAGCGCGAAGCCAAAGCCATTATTTCTTGCGCGTAAGAAATTTACGGCCGATCCAATAAGCGCCGCCGACAAGAGCGAGAGCAGGCAAGCCAATGCCAGCTATCGGCCCAGGCGCAGGACTGGGACCGGCAAATGCGGGTTCCATCAAAACTGAGATGCAAACCGTGGCCAAGGCGAAGATTCGATAAACATACATAATCTTAGCTCCCCCGTTGCTGGTCTGTCGGCAGCCGTCGTTTCTACTCGCCACGCGCTGAGTCGTTATTTCTTGCCGGCAAATAGCTTGCGGCCGAGCCAGTATGCACCGCCAACGAGAGCGAGTGCAGGCATTCCAACCCCCGCAATGGGGCCAGGCGCCGGGACCTCCCCGGCAAAAGCTGGAGCGACTAAAACGCCGAGGCCAATCGCAGCTAAACATATCGCCCGAACAAAAATCATGGACGATCGCTCCCTGTTAAACGCCACGTCCGAATACTTGACGACCCTTGGGAGAAAGGCAAGGTATAAGAATGGCTTGCTCGTTTGTGTCTGAGTCACAATGACTTGGAACGTCTCAAACTCGACCCTTTTAGGGGGAGGCAGCAAAAATAGCCTTTTGTCGTTGGGAGGAGTTGGCCCTTTCACCAGGCCCCTAGTTCTTGCGTCGAAAAACCTTTCGACCCGCCCAATAAGCAACACCGACAACCGCCAGCGCGGGCAGACCGATTCCTGCAATCGGCCCCGGCGCTGGGACGACGGCACACGCAAAAACGGGCTCCAACAAAGCCACCATGGCCACCGCGGTGAAACCGGTAGCCTTCCAAATGCGCATCGTCGCAAGTCCCCCCAAAAGCACACCACAAAGGACAAATGTGCGAATTTCAACGATACAAAGCAAGCGAAATTGTATATTGTTAGGAGAGTGGCAGCAGCGCGTACCGTCATAAATGAATTGGGAATCCATACGGGACACCCTGTGGCCGGGAATTGATACCTCGTTCTGGCTCGCGGTCGCCTATTGGGCGATCTTGGTGCTATTGGCCGGCTTTGAATTATTGGTTCCGCAGCTTTTGGAATCGAAACGCGACCAGCGATGGCCGACGAATTTTGGCCTCGGCTTCATTGTTATGGCTTTTGTACCGCTGTCGCCGGTCTCCGCTCTTTTGGTCGCGGATTGGGCGCGGAACCACCATGTCGGACTGCTGAATATGTTAGATGATTCGTGGTGGCCGCTGGCGGCGCTCGCGACCTTCACGATCCAAAGCCTCGTGTCCTATGTCACTCACTTTGTCGAGCATAAGGTCCCATGGCTTTGGCGTCTGCACCGGGTGCATCACCTCGACACTGCTATCGATGTATCGACCGGCGTGCGCCACCATCCCGTTGAGTTTTTTGTCACATTGGCCTTTGATATTTTCGCTGTGATCGTCTTCGGCCTAATGCCGTGGGCGCTAATCCTTTACGGCACCATCGACGGAATATTTTCATTACTCACACACGCTAATATAAAATACCCGCAGCGCGTGGATCACGCCTTGCGTCTCATTTTGGTGACACCGCGAATTCATGCCATCCACCATTCGTCCTATCAACCGGAGACCGACAGCAACTACGGCGGATTATTCACGGTCTGGGACAGGGTTTTCGGAACCTACAATGACCGACGCGCCGACCGGCCCCACGCGATTCAATATGGCCTGTCCGAAGTTCAAGATGACCGCGCAGCCGATTTTTGGTGGCAATTAAAATCGCCAGTGCTGAACCTAGACGGCGATCGGCCCATACTGCCGGCACGGTCCGAACCGAACGTGTCTTAGTTTGCTATCGCGTCCTAGCGCGTCTTCTCATCGCCCTGCGCTCGTTGCATTGGCTTATGGTGCCCATGCCGCCGATGTTGCTGGCCAAATGGAGGTGGCCGATGTCCACCTTGGTCAATCGCGACCCACCGTTGCTGCTCTTTGCCGACTTTTGTCCGCTCATAATCCAAACAGGGGACATTTATCGCGGCAGTCGGACTGCCGTTAAGTGCCAAACGCTCACACACCATTTCAACGAACATTCAGTAACGGGAATTTTGTAAAATCATCGCTTCAACCACTTCAGAGACCACAAACATTCCCATCGTTGTAGGGCTTTGGAGAAATCTCTCTATTGAACAGAACAGAGAATTTTGTTCGCCGAACAGGGAATTCTCCCGCCAGAACAGAGAATTTTATCGGCCGAAAATCAAATAAGCATCGTTCTTTTCGGGCAATGATAGTTACCCATGCGCGGCGAGCTGGAACAGCGTGCCGTGGTTCGGCGTGCTGTTGTCGGCGACGAGCGAATAGGCTGTCGGGTCAACAGCAAACTGGCTGACGGATTGGTTTAGTAGCTGCAGCGTGACACTCTGGGCACCACCCTGATCGTGCACGGTCACGTTGGTCGTAGTCCCCACAGCCCCTGTTCCAGTGACGCCGGCAATAGTGGGGTTACCTGAGAACAGGAAATTCGTCAGATCGATACTGTCGCCCGTTGCCAGGCCGGTCACCGTTCCGGTGAAACTCGAAGGATTATCGAGTTTTAGCATGCTGGCTATGGCGGCCGAGAAAGTTGTGTTTTCGGCCGAGGCTGCACCGAACTCCAGGACCGAGTTGGTGCCGCTGATGGTCGCTGTGCCGCTGCCGGTGACCGCCCCGGCAATATCCAGGGTGCCGCCATTGGCCAGCAAGTTCCCGGTATTGGTGACCGGGCCAGAAACGTTGAGCGCACCGCTGGTTGCTTCGAGTGTCCCCGAATTTGTGACGGCAACTCCATTGAGGGCACTGGTTCCGGTTGAATCAACGGTTCCCGAATTACTCAACGTACCGCCATTGATGGTCGTGCTGTTGAGATCGAGCGTTGAGCCTGCATCAACCGTCAGCATACCTCCTGTGGTTGGAGGTGAAACGGCGGCCTGCACGATGGCGTCGATGATGCCGCCGTTCTCATCCCCCGTCGACGCAGTCGCCACCAACCCGGCCTGGGTGGCCGATACGATCTGATACTCCGACAGATAGTAGCCGCCGCTGGCATTGATCGCGGTCCAGCCAGAGCCCGCGGCAGGGGCGGCATTAGAGCCAAACCGATAGCCGGCAATGATAAGGTCATTGGCATTGCTGGTCGTGATCGAGCCCGTCGAGGCGGCAGGGCTTGCTGGAACCGACACGTTGCTGTCGAATGGCGACGATGTATTGGCGCCGCTGACACCGAAGGCATTGAGATCGGCGTAAGAAGCCGCACCGGCAAAGTTGACGGTGATCACGTCCGCCGACAGCGCGTTGGCAGCAATGGCATAATACTCATAGATGGTCTGCCCCGCCGTACCGGCCACCGCCCGCTGATGCCAGTTAAGGCCCGCTAAATCGGACACTGAGCTAACGCTGGTGCTATTCTGAACGATGTCCAGAATGATCACGTCGTTGGTCTTCGTCGTCGTTAAGGTGACGCTGGCCGATGTCGTCGAGGTCGCCTTGTTGGCAAAGCCATTGCCGTCAAGCGCCAGCGGCGTCGAGGTCGTCATAGTCCCGCCGGTGTTAGTGACGCTGACGCCATTGAGCGTGCTGATGGTGCCGCCGGTGACATCCCCCGTCCCGGCATTGGTCAATGTCCCACCAGTAATCGTCGTATGATTTAGGGCCAGCGTCGAACCCGCCTCGACCATTAAGATCGCGCTGGTGTCGGTAACGGCAATGCTATTGAGCGTGCTGGTGCTGCCGCCGTTCATATCCACCGTTCCGGCGTTGTTCAGCGTCCCACCAGTAATCGTCGTGTGG
>Ga0207071_1002_pt1 | contig 64037 bp, 61 predicted proteins | sample Alteio_BWMinHeat_67_FD_153531 | JGI IMG/M metagenome (GOLD analysis project Ga0207071, IMG submission 153531) | Enriched cells from forest soil in Barre Woods Harvard Forest LTER site, Petersham, Massachusetts, United States -... | ecosystem: Environmental > Terrestrial > Soil > Temperate forest >...
ACAACGGGATCGGGATTGAGCCGCAGTATTTCAAAAAGATTTTTGGCATGTTCGAGCGGCTGCACAAACGAAGTGAATTCGCCGGCACCGGGATCGGCCTGGCCATATGCAAGAAGATTGTCGAGCGCCACGGCGGCGACATCACGGTCGATTCAAAGCCCGGCATGGGGGCAACATTTCATTTCAGCCTGGCAGAAAGGGCGAAAAAATTATGAGCGCTGCGCAAAAAGCGGATCGGCTCATAGAGGTCCTTCTGGTGGAGGACAGTCCCGGCGACGTCCGGCTGATGCAGGAGGCTTTCCGCGACGTCGACAGGCTCGTTCGCTTGCGCGGGGCGACCGACGGCGTGGAAGCCATGGCTCTCTACAACATTGGGGCGACCACGCCAATTCGGCGCGCCCGGATCTGATCACCGCTGGATCTCAATCTCCCCAAGATTGGCGGCATCGAGGCGCTGGCGCAAATATAAAGCGATAGCGAGTTTAATTGGACAGCTATCGGCCTCCTGTGAGACGGCCTTACATTCGTTGCCGACGCCAAGAAACTTAGTAATCTCGCCCCCGATCTTGTCGTAGAAGCCGCAGGCGGAGCAAGAACGGTGTTCCATAACCATCCATTATGCGAATCTACATCGCGACAATCCTTAACAATAAAACTCACCAACTGCGTCGGCTGTGCAATCCCTTAATAGCGCCCGACCCATTCGAAACGCCAGATTGAGCAGACCGCCCGTTCGATTGAATGATTTGGCTTTACCGATCCTGTCCGAATCGCCGGCGCGCACCAAATTCTTGCCAGGCTCAGGCGGGTCGCTGCCGCGCAAGTCCCGGCGCGGAAGCCGAGACTCGGCCTTGCAGATCGTTCTGCCAAGCGGGCAACCAGAGACCTTTGACGCCCGAGATTTGTTGGACATCAGCTTAACCCCGCCAATCGCGATACGACGAACTGCGGAAGCTTCAGGGGGACCTTTTTCAATAGCAGCTTCACCGTCAGACGTGGTCCAGTCCCTGCGCCAAGTCCGAAATCAGATCCTCGACATTCTCGATGCCGATCGAAATGCGAATCAGCGCATCCGTCAGGCCGATTTCCTCGCGCAACTCACGCGCGACGCCTGAATGCGTCATCGATGCCGGGTGCGAGATCAGCGTCTCGGTGCCGCCTAAGCTCACAGCAAGCTTGATGACCTGGAGATTGTCGAGAAGAGTGAATGCCTCCTTCTCGCCACCTTTGACGTCGAAAGCGAAGGTCGAACCCGGCGCGCTGCACTGACGGTCGAAGACCGCCTTGGCCGGATCGCCCTCCCGCAGGAAACCGAGGTAATGCACTTTAGCCACTTTCGGGTGCCCGACGAGATATTCGGCCACGGCGCGGGCGTTCTCGTTGGATCGCGTCATGCGGATTTCTAGCGTTTCGAGCGAGCGCATCAGCATCCAGCAGGAATTCGGGTCGAGTTGCGTGCCAGTGGACGAGCGCCAGCTCATCACTTGCTTCACCAGCGACGTCTTGCCGCTGATGCTGCCCCCGACGAGATCGCTATGGCCGCCGACATATTTGGTCAGAGAGCAGAGGTTGATGTCGGCACCGCATGTCAACGGCGTCTGAAACATAGGCCCGAGCATGGTGTTGTCGACGACCACCGGAGGGCGAAAGCCTTGCGCCTTCTCCAACTCGTCGGCGATGGCCGCGCAGGCGCCGAGATCGACCAGCCCGTTGGTCGGGTTAGCCGGCGTCTCAACCAGGATCAATCCTACCCTGCCCTTGACACTCGCAGCTTGCGCGGTCTTGCGCATGGCACCGACATCGAGCCCATCCGGAAAGCCGAAGGCGCTGACGCCAAATGCGCCCATCTGGTTCTTCAGCAATGTTTCCGTGCCGCCATAGAGGGGCCGGCTGTGCAGTACCGTGTCACCAGGCCTGACAAAGGCAAAGAGCGTTGTCGAAATTGCCGCCATGCCGCTGGCAAAAACGGCCGCATGTTCGGCCTGATCCCAAATCGCCAGGCGGTCCTCCAGGATTTCGAGATTGGGGTTGTTGAAGCGCGAGTAGACCAAACCTGATTTCTCGCCCGGCCGCGGCTCGCGGCGCCCGGAGGTCAGGTCGAAAAAGTCTTTGCCCTGTTGGGCGTTCTCGAACACGAAGGTCGATGTGAGGAAGATTGGCGGCTTGAGAGAGCCCTCCGAGAGGCCCGGCGCATAGCCGTAACCCATCATCAGGGTCTCGGGGTGCAGCCGCCGGTTGGCGATGCGGTCTTTATGATAACTATCGACTGTCACGCCGCGACTCCCGCTGGCGTTCTGTTGCGCCATCCTTTGGCGACCGCGGGCATAGCCAGTGGGTGCGGTATGGTCAAGCTGATTGCAAGGCAATGCTTCTCGTGAGGCGCATCTCTAGGTCTTTGTATAGCCCTCAAGCATTGCAACGCGCTTGCTGCCCGTTCCACTAGGGCCAAGGATTAAAATTGATCGCTGGCTCCCGGAATAAGCGCCGCAGGATCAATCTGGACCGCAAAGGCAGCATGTCCGTTGGGCGCCGCTAAAGCGAACATTCGGCGCCCCGCCGATCGCCTCGTCGCGAGACGATGCTTCAATCCAATAATATAAAACCGTGGCTTCGCCTTCATTCACCGGAATTGTCACGCGTATAAGCCACATTGGTCGACGCCCCTCGCTCAATGACGGCGGCGGCGTTCTTTCGCCGGATTGCGGTTACCGCTGAGCCGAAATACGGACGGTTGAAACCGTCGGCTCTTTTGGAGAAACCGTGCTTTCTTTGACCTTGGCTGCGGTGCCAAACGCGCGAGATTTTTTCATTCGGTGTTTTGCGGCGCTCAACTTCAATTTGTTTACGTCGGCCCTCAGCGCCTTGACCATTTTTTCGAGCGTTTTGATTTTAGCCTTTTTCGACATGGTTCCCTCAACGCGCTTCCCAAACTGATAAGCCCCAGCGTGGCTAATCTGACCCTAGGTGTATCTTGACGATTTTATAACAATCACGTCAATGGGACAGATTGTGTCAATGTCATTGGTCGCGCTGTGGCCGACGCGATCGCGATGAAAACTGTAAAATCGACAATCGTGCCTTGGCCAGAATTGGTGTAGTAGGACGAAAAATGGCTTGACTAATTATAGCCGCGCTTCGCCAAGTTAAAACCTAAATTCTGAAACAGACGTTCCGCATTTTTATAGAACACTTTCTCAAGGATAACGTCTGACAGGTTGAGCTCCCGCCAGTCGCTAATCAAACGCTGGTAGGAAAGTAAGGGATAGTCAGCCCCGAACAGCATGCGGTCTTGCAGGCGCCGCGCCAAATCGTGCTTTAGGTCTTGAGTAAAGTATTTTGGCGACCACCCATGTAGTTCACACCAAACATTCGGCTTGTGAAGCATGATCGAAATCATTTCGGATTGCCACGGCCAGGCCGGGCGCCCGGCGATGATCGTGAGCTCCGGAAATTTCGCGGCGACGACATCGAGATGCCGGGGGTGGCAGTGATCGAGAATGATGCCCATGCCCCCTGGCATCCCGGCGCCGAGGCCGGTGTGGCCGACGATGATGAGCGCCGGCGTCTTCGCCTCAATACACATTTTGTAGAGTGGGACGTATGCTGGGTCGGTGGCCGGCACGCCACCTGCACCCGATGCACAAAGCCCGACAAATCCCGCACCGGAATCAAGGCAGCGGCGGAATTCCTTCTCGACCGGTTTGCCCAGTTCAGGCTGAAAATGAAACCAATTGCCGATGACGACGTCGGAAAAGCGCTTCTGCGTTGCGAAAGCATAGTTGTGCAGTTCAGCGGCTTCCTCGATCGGCAAAAATTTCGTGAAGCCAAAATCGAGAATGACTTCGACATTTGCCGAGCGAAAATCGGCCGCCATCTGCTCTTCCGTCGCAAATTTGGCTTTCGAGCGCCACGTGGTGTTCTGCAGCTCCCGCTCTGCTGGCGTTTGCAGCGCGTAGCCGCGCTCAGTCGCCCAGTGCGAATGCATGTCGATCAGATTCATGCCAAAGCCTTTTCTATTTTACGGAGTTTTCTGCGGGCCGCGGCCCTCTGCCCGGACCTCGGCACCACCCTGCAGGACCAGGCCAAGCAGCGGTCCCTTCTGAATCTTGCCGGTCGGCGTTCGGGGCAAATCTGAAAAGACCTTGAAGACTTCCGGCAGCTTGTAGGTCGCAATCTTTGGCCGCAAAAATTCGACAACTTCGTCGAACGTGATCGTCTCTCCATCCTTGGGCACGACACAGGCGCATGTTTTCTCACCCAACCGCGGATCCGGGACGCCAATAACCGCCGCGTCGCGAATCTTTGGATGCTGATACAGCACCTCCTCGATCTCCCGCGGGTAGATGTTGGCGCCACCACGGATCAACATCTCCTTCTTGCGTCCGACGATCCGCAAATAGCCTCGGGAATCGAAAGTGCCGAGGTCGCCGGTGTGAAACCAACCGTCTGATGTGAACGCGCGGGTGTTGGCTTCGGGATTGTTGTAATAGCCGACCGTTACCGACGGGCCGCGCGACAGGATCTCGCCAATCTCGTCCGTTTTGGCGATAGCGCCCTTGTCGTTAACGACGATCGACTCCACCTCTTTGATCGGCTTGCCGACGGTGCCAACTACCGATTCAGGATCATCATCAATTAAAGTGCACGATTGCAGCCCCGCCTCCAGCATGCCGTACAATTCGAGTAACGTGCCAGGCATCCGCCGGCGAAATTCGCGAATGACCTCGATCGGGCACGACGCGCCGCCAGTGACGGCAACCCGGAGCGAGCTGACATCGCGTTTCGAGAGGTCCGGACTTGCGAGCAACGATACGATGTGCGCAGGCGCGCAACACAAGTAGGAGATTCGATGCTTTTCGATTAATTCCAGCACGGCGGCCGGTGAGAACTGTTCGAGCATGATCAGCGACGCGCCACTCATCACCGCTTGGAGCATATTGAACAGTCCCCAGTTGAGACCGACCGGCAGCATCAGAAGGATGGCGTCCTTCGGTCCGAGACGATGATCGCGATTGATGAAACGGATTGCGCAATTGGTCGTGTTGTGGAGATTCAGTACGGCCTTCGGATCGCCGGTGGTGCCAGACGTGAAGGCCACGCGCGCCAGATCGTTACCGTTCGGCCGGCGCGCCTCCAGTGCAGTTTCCGAGACCGCGAGTTCGCCTGGTCGGTCAAGAAATGCACGCAGGTCGAAGACGCCTTCGGGAATATTCGAACCGATGGCCATCAAATAGCGCAAACTCGGCAATCGCGGCCTGATCTCAGCAACCATCGCAAGATAGTCGAACTTCCGGAATGTAACAGGACAGATGAAGATCGCAGCCTTCGTGAAGCTGAGAACAAACTCGATCTCGCGGCTGCGGAAGTCGCTGTGGACCTGGCAGAACGGGACACCGGCCATAATCGCGGCATTGACTGCTACCGCAAACTCGCTCCAATTCGGCAGCTGAATAGCGATGACGTCGCCGCCGGTGAGGCCAAGACTAACGAAATGCGCGGCGAGTCGCCGCGCCCGCCGATACATTTCGGCCCAGGTCAGACGTACACGGCCATCGTCAATCGCCAGATCGTCAGGCCGATCGTGCGCGAGCTGCTCGAGTGCCTCGTTGCTGGTTTCTTTGGTCCAATAGCCGGCCGCCTCGAACCTAGCGACATCGCTCGGCGAATGGCGAATATCCGTAACTTTCACAGGCTCCCCGGGGCTTGAAAGTGAGCGCTCAGTCACATAGCGTAGTGCCCGATTTGAGCCTGTCAACAAGCCAGATTCATCCCATCAAAGGTTGCCGAGACCCGAGGAAACGAAGTCGACGACGCGGCGTCAGCACTATAGTTTGTGGTGGGTTCTTCGACCTCGTACCGGCAGGAAAATTCATAGAATGGCCATGGCGGCATCTATCAAGCGAAAGGCCCGGCGCGGGTCGCGCGTCTCGGCACTGCAAGTAAAGCCCATTACGGTCCATACGTCGGTCAAGAACGAGACCAAGGTCCAGGATCGCCGCGCTATTCTGGTCGCTACGGCGACAAAAATTTTTATGAAAAAGGGGTTCGACGCCGCGACGGTGCGCGAAATCGGAGAAGCCGCCGGCCTCACCCAAGGCACCATTTACAACTATATCCGCTCTAAGGACGATATCCTTTATCTCGTCTGCGACGAAGCGATCAGTGCCTATCAGGAGGCGGTTCGTAAAGCGTTGGCAAATACCGATCAAGACCACCGTCTCCAGAACAGCATTGAGGCCTTCATTGATGTCATCCAGCAGCACCAGGACCACATCCTGCTCGTCTATCAGGTGACGCGCCGGCTCAACAAAAGTGCGATGCAGGCCATCCTGGCGAAGGTCACTGAATTTAATGCTTTGGCAGGACAGATTCTCACTGCGTCACTAGGAAAAGATATGGGTGGCCTCAACAAAGTGCTCGCCATGAATATCCTTACCTTCTTGCCGTCGATCATCGCGCTGCGGCGCTGGGATTTGGGCCGCAAGGTTTCGCCCGCTGATATCAAAAGCGGCCTCACCCTGTTCCTAACGCGCGGCTTTGGTGCACCGCCGCGTAGTAAATAACAGCCACACCCGTCATCGCGTGCGCTGGTAAAACTCGACACCGTCGGAATCGACATTGCGGCATGCCTTACCGCGCCCTTCCAAGCAACGTGCGTGCGCAAGCGTTTCGCTGAGGGCGAAAATCCGATCGAATCCCGGGCCGACGTCCGGAAACAATTTCGTCGTGAGCGCCGCTGCGTCGCTCGGCGACGCTAAGGCATCAAGTAGCTCCGCCAGCCGCCGGTCATGGTGCGCTAGCAGCGCGTCTAGGCGCGCGTGCAAAGCCAAATAAGGCTGCCCGTGCGAAGGCAGCACAAGCGTGTCGGGTGGAAGCTGGCGCAATGCTTCAAGTGATTGAAGAAAATCATCGAGCGGACTGTCGTCCGGTTCATGGGGCACCACGCCGACGATCGGTGAAATTACGGGCAAGACCTGGTCGCCGGCAATCAAAACCTTACGCGCTGCGCTGTACAGGCAAACATGCTCGGGTGCGTGGCCGCCGAAAGTCATCACTGCCCAGTCACCGCCCGGCGCGGTGGCGGCCCCAGCCGCAAGCCTCTGATATTCCGACGGAAATTCCTGCGTGATCGATGTGAAAAGAACGTCTTGTCCATCGAAAAAGCCCGCCGGATAGCCCGCGCGGCGATAAAAGCGCGCGTTTACGTCGCGCAATGCCGGCGTCCCGTCGTGCAAATAATATTGGCCCAGCATCCATTCGGTGCGGCTCATGGCAACGGGCGCGCCGAAACGCTGCGACACCCAACCGGCCAAACCGCAGTGATCGGGATGATGATGCGTGACGACAACACGCTCGACGCGTCGCGACGGTCCAAGGTTGCCCGCGATCGTCTCCCATTGAGCCTTGGTTCGATCGTCGGCAACTCCGGCGTCGACAATGGTCAGGCCGTCGCGCTCCTCGATTAGCCAAACGTTGATGTGGTTGAGTCGGAATGGCAGCCCAAACCTTGCCCAATGCACGCCGGGTGCAACCTCGGCAAGCCGCCCTTCGGCCGGCGCCTGGATGTCGATGTATCGCAAGTCCGGCGGTGCGACACTCATCACGTCGCTACCGGGGCAGCAGCTTTAAGACCGAGGTACGCCTCCTCTAGCACCGGATTCGAGCGCATCTCCTCCGGCGAGCCGGAAGCGCGCACGCGACCGCCTTCCATGACGTAAACCATCTGCGCGCTCGCCAACACTTGACGGGCGTTCTGTTCGGCGACCAGCACCGTCAGGCCCTCCGCATTGAGCTGGCGGATGGTCGCAAAAATCTGTGTGATAATTTTTGGTGCGAGCCCGAGCGACGGCTCATCCAATACCAGGAGCGACGGACACGCCATTAGCGCACGGCCGATTATGAGCATTTGTTGCTCACCGCCTGACAGATATCCTGCGGCTGTGCGGCGATATTTCGCCAGAATGGGAAAGTGCCGCTCGACCCGTTCGACGTTTTCGGAATAATGCGAGCGTGCCCGCGCGGAATACGCGCCGACGCGCAGGTTCTCCTCGATCGTCAGATCCTTGAAGATTGGCCGGCCCTGGGCGACCTGGACGATGCCGAGTCCGACGATCTGCTCCGGGCGCAAGCCCACAATCGATTTGCCCTCGAAGCGGATGTCACCACCGGTAATGCGGGTGATGCCCGAAATCGACAGCGCCAATGTCGACTTGCCGACACCGTTAGCGCCCAAAACCCCGGCAAATTCGCCGACGCGCACTTTCAGACTGATGCCCTGGAGCACATCGCCTCGATCGTAACCAGCACGGAGATTCTCGATTTCAAGCACCGGGCAGCTCCTCGCCAAGATAAGCGGTAACGACGGCGGGGTCCGCGGTGACAACGCTCGGGATCCCGTCAGCTATCTTGCGCCCATAATCGAGCACGATAACCCGTTGGCTGACGGCCATGACCACGCGAAGATTGTGCTCGATCAGCAGAAGCGTTGTGCCGAAATCCTTAACCGCCCTAAGGCACAGCCCGATCAGATCGTCCGCCTCGATGTCACTCAACCCGGCGGTAGGTTCGTCCAGCAACAGCAACCGCGGCGCACCCATCAGAGCGCGGCCAATATCGATCTTTTTCGCAACACCGTAGGACAACTCGCGGGCCTTAAGATCCGCCACAGATCGCAGGCCAAGTCCTTCCAGCATCGCGAGCGCGTCGTTGCGGGCCTCGCGCTCACTGTCGCGTAGCGCCGGGGTCCACAACATGCATTGCAGCAGCGACGGGCGCGTGCGCAGTGTACGGCCGGCAATGATATTTTCAACGACGCTCTCGTCCGCCATCAACTCGGCGTGCTGGAAGGCACGACCAAGCCCGGCGCGCGCAATTGCTTGCGCCGTTTTGCCGTGGATTTCCGCGCCGTCGAAAAAAATGCGCCCATTATCGATTGGCACGAGGCCAGACACGGCGTTTATAAGCGTCGTCTTGCCGGCGCCGTTCGGGCCGATAATCGCAGATATGCCGCCCGGCTCCAGCGAGAACGAGACTTCCGACAGCGCGTTTACGCCACCAAACCGCACACTGACATTCTCAAGCGAGAGAAACGACATCAGACCTCTCGCACCGTTTGTTCGGCTGAAGGCCCGCGTCGCCTACGCGCGAATTTTACTAAGCTGGCGGCGATGCCGGACAGGCCTCGGGGAATAACAAACAGTACCGCCAACAGCGCAAGATTGAAGATGAGCTCCTTATATTCCTTGAAACCGTTGGTTAATTCACCGATCACGCCCATTGTCAACGCGCCGTAAACTGCGCCCGGCACCGAGCCGAGACCGCCAACAATAATGAACACGATGTGATGGATCGCCGTCACCAAGCCGAATTCAAGCGGATCGATAAAACCGATGAGCGGCGCGAATAACGCGCCGGCAATGCCGGCATAAAAGGACGAGAACACGAAGGCGATCATCTTCACCCGCGCGACGTCGGCGCCCTGGCTCGCAGCGACATTTTCGCTGGCATGTACAGCGCGGAACGAACGGCCGAGCGGGGAGCGCGAGACATTTCTTGCCACGGCGAACAGGATCACGGTTACCGCAAGCACGACGAAGTAGAAATCGAAGTTGGTGAGGCGGGAGCCGAAGATAGTCGGTCGCGGCACCGATATTCCGCGCACGCCGCCGGTATAGGTCTGTAGTGTTTCAATCAAGATTGACGTGGTCTGAAGGAACGCTAGCGAAACGATGGCCAGATAGAAGCCGCGCACCCGCAGCGCCGGAAAACCGAGCACTGCGCCGAATGCGGCCGCGCCGATCCCGGAGAGCGGCATCGCCACCCAATAGGATAGTCCGAGGACTTTCGTCAGATGAGTGACGAGGTAAGCGCCGATGGCAACGAAGGATGGGCTAGCCAACGATACCTGTCCGGCCTGGCCAATCAGGACGGTTAACCCGATCGCGACGATGACATTGACCAGGGCGAAGCTGGCCATCTGCAGTAGGTATGAGTGCACGAAAAATGGCAACGCGACGCCGACGGCAACGGTGGCCGCAAGAAGAAACGTCAAAGCTTGTTCGGTGGCGCGCTCAGACACGCCGCGCCTCGGAGCGGCCAAACAGGCCATGCGGGCGAACCAAAAGAGCAATAATCAGCAGGCCAAATACGCCGAGATCGCGAGTGACACCGTCAAGGAACAGGCCGCAGAACGCCTCGGCGAGACCCAGCAACAGACCGCCAACAACCGCGCCCGGCAGGCTGGTGAAGCCACCGAGCACGGCAGCAACCAGCGCCTTGACCACGATCCACCCCATCTCGATGTGCACGCCGGTCAACGGGGCAAGCAGTAGGCCTGCGAGCGCCGCCATCCCGGCGCTCGTCGCAAACGTCAGCATCAGGACGAGTTCAACATTGATGCCGACGAGCCGAGCCGCCCTCTGATCTTCCGATACAGCCCGCATCGCGATGCCGAGTGAAGTGAATTTGAAGAACAGCCCCAGCATGCCGAGCAAGACAAAGGAGACGGCAATTACCACGAGATATTGTGGATTAACGCTGAGGGGACCAATCGCGATCGGCGCGTGACTGATCGTCCCTGGAATCGTCGAAAGATTTTCCTGCCAGGAAAGGCGGAGGATGTTCTTCACCGATAGGCCGACTGCCAGCGTAGCGATGACCACCGTGAATGGCGGCGCAGTGATCAGGGGGCGGACGACAGACCACTCCATTAAAAGCCCAGCAAGGGCACTTAGGAGCACGGCGACAAGCAAGGCAGGCGGATAGGTCAACCCGAAATAATAGCTCGCGAACAGACCGAGATAGGCGCCGAGTGTGACGAACTCGCCGTGCGCAAAGTTCAGGATGCCGGTCGCCTTGAAGACCAGCGCGAGCCCGAGTGCAACCAGCGCGTAAATGCTGCCTGTACTCAAGCCCGCAATGAACAGTTGAAAGGCGATCGCTATCGACATTCCGGAATCTGACCAAAGCGGGGTCGGATGCGACCGCCGTTCGCAGTCTAAGTCATTTCTTGCGGAAATCGTCGAGCACGGCGCTCTCCCGACTTGGCTTCCATGGGACCGGCACCCATTTCCCGTCTTTAACCACCATCATCTGAATGTTGAGGTTACCGACATGGTGCCAATCGGTGAATGTACGCGGCTGCGCCACCTCACTGATCCGCCAGTTGTCGAGCGTCTCGAGCGCGGCAACGAATTTGTCTCGTGTCAGATCGCGTCCAGCCCGGCGCAGCCCCTCGGCGACAACATGCATGTCTCCATAGGCCATGTAATCGAAAATGTTGGGTCGCCCGACCGGCGCATTGGGATTGAGCTTGTTCCAAGCCTCACGAAATTTAACCATATCTGGCTGGGTCGAGTCGATGAAATGCGGGACGAACCACGGTCCCATAAAGCCCTCGGCTGCCGCGCCGGCTTTGGCAATCATCGCGTTGTCTACCATCGTCCCGCTGCCGAAGAGCGGCTGCTTGAGGCCAAGTTCGCGCGCTTGTCGAACGATGATCACAGCCTCAGTCAAATTGCCGTTGATCATGATGAGGTCTGGATTCGCGTCGCGAATTTTTAACAGCTGCGGCGTAAAGTCTGTGTCTCCTACTTTATATTCGACGCGGATGACCGGCTCCATATTGTAGTTCTTTTTCATCTCTCGCGTCGTAGCGTCGGCCTCGTTCTTTGGCAGTTCGTCAGTACCTGCGATGATCGCTAGCCGTTTGACCTTGTTATATTCGACAAGGAACTCACTGAACCGCTCTCCGTAGAGACGTGCCTCGACGGTAGCGCCGCGAAATAGGTAATGACTGAACGGATGCGTAACGGCAGGAGCAGATGCGAGAGAGACGTAGGTCGGGACCTTTTCTTCCCGCAGGTAATCGAGCGTGCCAATCGTTGGGTTACTCCCTGATGCGCCGAAAATCATGAAAACCTTGTTGTCTTCGACCAATTTTTTGACCGCGCCCAAGGCCTTGGCGGGCGAGAAACCGTCGTCTTCGAACAGCACTTTCAGTTTGCGGCCGTGGATGCCGCCCGCGGAGTTGATCTCCTCGACAGCAAGCTCAAGCCCGCTGCGCGCACCGAGCCCAATGTAAGCCGCCGGGCCAGTGAGTGGGCCGTGCGAACCGATCAGGATCTCGGTGTCGGTCACGCCGTTGACGTTTTGCGCGATCGCGACATCTGTAAGTGCAAGAACGCAGCCGGCCGCGAGTGCGGACAGCATCCGGCGCTTGCTGATCTTCATGTGGCGTTCTCCCCTTTGACTTGCCGGCTTTACCGGCCTTTTGCCGCGCAATTTTGCGCGTTTGATTGCAATTATCCTAGGCTAAAAGTGAGCGCTCAGTCAATTTAATGACCACTACATTCCTGCCGCTTACGCCTTGCTACAGCACCGATTTCCGAAGGCCACCGTCGATATTGATCGTGGTCCCTGTAATGTAGCGGCCGCGCGGAGAAACCAGCAGCGCCACGAGCGCAGCGACCTCTTCCGCTTTGCCGTAACGGCCGAGCGGAATTTCGGCCTTCATGTTGTCCATAGCCCCGGCGGACTGATCGATCACCTTTTGTAGTCGCGGCGTCTCAGTAAGCCCCGGGCATAAGGTATTGAAGTTGATATCCTTGGGCCCGTGCTCGATCGAGAGCGTCTTCGCTAGCGCGATAACGCCCGCCCAAGTCGCGACCGACAGCGCAAATCCCGCGATCGGTTGGAGCGTGGACAGAGCCGTGATGTTCACGACCCCGCCCCCACGCGACATTAGCGGCACAACGCCACGGCACATCCGCACGACGCTCATAAGGTTCTGCTCGATCGCCTTTCCCCAGGCGGCGTCGTCGAAATCGAGCGCCAGGCCGATCGGAGGAGCGCCGTCATTGTTGACAAGAACATCGACGACACCAAACTTGTCCGCGGCGGTCTTGCAGATGCGCGCGCAGTCGTCGCGCGAGCGGATGTCCGCCGTGACCAAGACCGGTGTCGATCTGGTTTCTTGCTGAAGGCGCTCAGCTGCTGCCTTGAGGGCCGGCTCGCGGCGCGCCGCCATGATTACGGTTGCTCCTTCCGACGCCAGGGTGTGAGCGATCGCGTAGCCGATGCCTTGACTAGCACCGTTAACGATCGCGATCTTGTCTTTCAGCCCGAGATCCATCTTTTTTCTATTCGACCAATACGCGCGCGCCGGCCGTTCAGGCCATCGCGGCGTCAGGGAAGAAGGCTTCTGCGTTGTGATAGAATACCTTGTCGAGGACATCCTGGCTGTAGCCGAGATCGAGCCAGCGGCTGACCATCATTTCGTATTTTAGCACCGGATAGTCGCAACCGAACATGATGCGGTCTTGCAGACGGCCTCCGATTTCGCGCTTGAGCGCCGGCGTGAAGGCCTTCGGCGACCACCCGTGCAACTCGTAGCCCAGCACGTTGCTCTTATGTAGCATGACCGCCAGCATGTCATCCTGCCATGGCCAGGCGGGACGGCCGGCGAGAACGCGCAGATCGGGAAATTTCGCCGCAACGGCATCGATGTGCCGCGGATGGCCGTCGTCAAGTCGAATACCGTTGCCGCCCGGGAATCCTTGGCCATTGCCGGTCAGCCCGGTGTGAATGAGAACCGGCAGATTGGCATCGATCGACGCCTTGTAGAAAGGATCCCAGATCGGATCGCTTGGCGGGTAGCCAGGATTTTGCTGACCGATCACTGCAATGCCGACGAAGCCAGCCTTAGCTGCCATAGCACGCTCCAATTCGCGAATTCCTTCGCGGCCGATCAGCGGATTATATGTCAACCAGTGTCCGAAGATCACATCGGGGTGTCGCCGCTGGACGCTGAAAGCGTAGTCGTGTACCTCGCGGATTTCGTCGATGTTCATCCACATCGTGATGGCGAGGTCGAGGATGACGCGAACGTTGTGCCGACGAAACACCGCCGCCATTTCGTCCTCAGAATCATACGCCGCGGCCGTGCCCCAAATCTTGCGCTGACTCTCGAGCGCCTCTGGACTCTGAAAAAAATAGCCGCGCTTTGTGCTCCAATGCGAATGGCAATCAAAGATACGTTTGGGAGCAACAGCGTTTTTTGAAGCCGTATTCCTGATTTCCGTCACAGCAGTCGTCATTTGCACCAACCTCGTTATCACTTGCGCAAGTTGCGGCGATCCATCAGTCGGCGCGGCTTGCCCTCCCGGCCGAGATTAGCAATCTCGGTTAGTGCGCCCTCGTCCACGAGCTCTACGTCAACACGCACACCGAGGTCCGCATGCAATCGGCGCTCGAGGTTCTCCTTGAGACCCGTGCGGCTGTCCGCCGTCTTTCGGACCTCAATCTGGATCAGCATTTCGTCTCGAATTGCGCCGTCGCGGGTGTGGCGGTCGACGTAGCAAAACCATTCGCCGGTGGTGCGGGGGTCGCTCTTGACCGCTGACAGGCAGGCCATCGGATACACGTTGGTACCACGCAACTTCACCATACTGTCGCTGCGGCCGAGGAACTTGCTCATGCGGCGATAGTGGCTGCCGCACGCGCAGCGATCGGTGTGTTCGATACGAACGAGATCGCGCACGTTCATGCGCACGATCGGTAAGACGCGGCGATAGAGAATGGTCACCACGAGATCGCCAGCGACGCCCGGCGCCACGGGCATTCCGGTATCAGGATCAACCACTTCGAAATAGGTCGCATCCTCCATGAAATGCATGCCCGACTGATGCTGACACTCGAATGCGCCGAGCCCCAGTTCGTGGGTGCCGTAATGGTCGTAAACCGGGCAACCCCAGAGGTCCTCAAGCTGCTTGCGCAAGCTGTTGTCGACGTCTGGCCCAAGGAACGATTGCAGGAAGCGCAACTTGAGTTCGCGCACGTCGCGTCCGAGCTCGTCGCGAGCAACCTTTGCAAGCTGAGTGAGATATTCAGGGAAGCTCGTGATAATGCGCGTGCCCCAAGCGAACGCGATCTCAAGCTGCCTGCGGGAAGGAGTAACGATACCGCTGCCCGTCGTCAGCGGCAATATGCCCATGTAGTCGTGGCATCCTTTGTAGACACACCACGCGAAGTTCGCGAGAGAGGCCGTCGCCGGTATCTGCTGGACGTCGCCTGGCCGCCCGCCTTGGATATAGATGCCGCGGGCAAACGTTAGTCCGTTCATTTCCCATTCAATCGGCCCGAACATTGTCGGGCGCGGCATGCCAGTGGTTCCGCCGCTGGTTTGCAGCTTGCGCGGTTCGCTGCCGAGCCCGGCTATCCCTTCGGTGTGAATCACGCCGAAGGGGGGGTTAGCCGCCTGGTCGTCCTTGATGTCTTCCGAAGTAAAGATCGGCAGCTTGACGATATCGTCAATCGACTTGATGTCGCCAGGCTCAACGCCAGCCGCTCCCCAGCGTTTCTGATAAAACGGATTGCCCCACGCCGCCGTCATCAGTTTGAGAAAACGTTCGTTCTGCATCGCCCGAATTCGATCGGGCGACCAGCGCCACATGGTTCGCTCAAATACGTCCGGTACCGGATTTTCGGCCAGGAATGACGGCCAATCGAGCGACAGGTGGTAAATCGGAAGCGCCGTCGCGGCCTGCTGCTCTTCCTGCAGCATGGTGTCCTCCCTGCTCCGTTTGTTGACCACGCGGCTTCGCCCAGTTTCTAGGGACGACAGTGAGGCGTCAACAAAAATGAGCACCCAGTCAATTTTTTGGAAGGAGGGCAGACGGTCAAATTGACGCCGCCGTCCGTTAGACCTGGTCGGTTTTACGCCTGCGAATAGCGTGCTCCCTCGACCCATCCGCAGCGACGCTCGCGAACGACTCATAAAGGCAATCTCGCGAGGCCGCGCCTGGTTAAATGAACTTGTCACCGGAGCCGTAGCGGACACCGCAGAGATTGCCGTTCGCGTACGCTGCAGCATTCGCTCAGTCACCATGACGGTCTCGCTTGCGTTCCTCGCGCCGAGCCTCGTCAAGGCGGTCCTAGAAGGAACATTACCCCGCGGTGTGGGTTACGCCCGGCTCTGCGATCTTCCGGCCGGATGGCCTCGCCAGTACCGGGCGCTGGGATTAGTCGCGCAAACCTAGCAGTGCATCGCGGAAACGGAAATTCGGGTGTCAGAGACTGGAGCGCCAAATCTCCCACGTTCCCCAAGCCAACGCGAACAGAGACCGGAAGCCGCGTAGGTTCGCGCGCAATGCCCGCATATATGGGCCTCTTGCACTAGAGACCGGAAATTCGGGGTTCGATAGGGACTGGGTGGTGGGCGCACCAGGGCTCGAACCTGGGACCCGCTGATTAAGAGTCTCGTCGTTCGGCCAACCGTTCAACATCTTAGCCGTAAACGGAAGCAAACCGAGCTATTTGAAAACAACGAGATAGTAGCGATATGTAAACGGCAAAATTCGCCATTTTGGCCTGCGAACGGACCGATATGAGGAAGTTTCCGGATCGAGAGAAGACGGGGGTGGGAGTTCGGTTCCGTGCACGCATAAAAATTATAGGGCGCGGCCATCAGGGGAAGGTGCTTCAAGTGCGATAACCCGCCGACGCCGCGTGAATCGCGGTTTGGCGCACGTCGAAGAAACCCTTGGCGCGCCAGTCGGAAACGGTGCGGCCATCGATATCGAGCCGGGAGGCTTTTTTCTCGGGAGCAATCATGGATGTTGAACTTGGCGGCGCCGCGCTTTGATAGGTGACTGCGAACGTAACTCATTTTGCACGAAATTCAGCAGCGCATGATAGTGCGGTAACGCTGGGTGATCCTCTCCGCTAATCAATGCGGATGAGGCTTTCGGTACACACTGCGAATCCGATGGTGCCCGGTATATATTCAAGCCCAGGCTGCGCGATAGCGTTGCCGTCCGACCAGCATACCGACCACTAGCAGGTTGAGAATATTGGCGCCGATGCCGGCAGCGAAAGCCGGCGCGTAATAGCCGAAGTGGTCATAGAGCAAGCCGGCGAACCAACCACCGGTGGCCATGCCCAATCCACTGAACAGCAACAGCGTCGGAATTCTCCAGGAGGCTTCCGATGCCGGAAATAATTCGCGCACCGCCAAGACATAAGCGGGGATGATGCCACTGAAGCCTAGCCCGAAGGCGGCCGCGACAGTGAACAGGCCGACCGTGTCCTGCGTGACCAGAAAGGCCGTCATGGCAGACACCTGCAAAGCGGATCCGATCAGCACAGTGGCGAGACCCCCGATGCGGTCCGAGATCACGCCCCAGACTTGTCGGCTCAGAAATGCGGTACCAAGCAGCACCGACAGCATCAGGGCGCCCACTGACCGGCTCATGCCGAGATCACTGCAAAAGGCGACCAGATGGCCCTGCGGCATCGCCATCGGGATGCAGCACAGCACCGCGGCGGCGCACATCATCGCGAAGACGACATTTCGCGGCCAGCCGAGTACGCGCGCTTGACTGCCGTCGGCTCCGGACGCGGCCGCCGGATGGGTCACTTCGGGCGGGTGACGGAAATAAATTAGTGCCAACGGCACGATAACGACGATTTCGGCAACCGCATACCAGAGCATTGTCTGCCGCCAGCCGAAGCCGGCAATGGCACGCTCAAACACTGGCGGCCACAGCGCCCCGGCGAGATAGCTGCCGCTCGAAATCAGCGCCAGGGCCGAGCCGCGCCGCCGGTCGAACCAGCGGCTGACATAGATATACAGCGGTGCATTGATGCCGCCGATCCCGACCAGACCGATGAACAGTCCGTGGCCAATCCATAGCGGCCAGGGCGGACCGATGGTCGAGATCGCGAGACCAAGGCCGATCATCAGTGAGCCGAAGATCACGGTCCAGCGCGTCCCGACCCGATCGGCGATCCTGCCCATCAAGATGCCGCCTGTGCCGGAACCGAGCCAGGCCAGCGCACTGGCGAGCGCGGGTATCGAGCGCACTCCGCCTACCTCATTGGCAATGTCCTTAAGCGCGACCGCGGTAATCCAAGCTGCGCCGAATGACATCCCAATTATGAACAGCGCCGCCGAGGCGACGGCCCACGAGGCCCTGGTCTCAATGGACGATGAGGGGGATTGCAACATAAGGGAGGGAACCCAGCTGGCCGTCTCTTTTAACGGCCGCACAAGATTTGACCACCCACATCGGCGCGGGTCTGACCTGACGGATTTTTTGAACTAGCGGGATAGAGATTACTGCAGGCGCCTGGTCTGTGGAACGCCTGCGCGATTCGATATGGGTCGATTCCGTTGAAAAACTCGGTAGCGACTGAATTAGTGAGCAACCTGCGTTGCGACAGAAAGACTTATTCAACACAACGGCCATTAGTGGAAAGGCTAGCCCAATTTTCGACATCCGCGTTGCCCCTAAAAGGGTAGGCTGGCGCGTTATGGCGCCGTTTGATCAATTTACCGGCCCATACCGACATTCTTGTCGCGCGAAAATAATATACCTAGGTAGTTCTATTTTATAATAATGTCGAAAAGGCGCCACTGGAATTGAGTGCGGCTAATGAATCATACAGCTACAGTATTGATCTTTGCTACTCGAGAAGAGCCGGCGGATCAGCTGGATAAATTGAAAAACGGAGGTTGCAAGCTCATCTTCGGCGAAAAGCGCTGGCAGCTGCCGGGCGGCAAATATGAAAATGATTTTGCTGAGTCGGCTCGTGACGCCGATGCGATGATGGGCACATCGATTCGCGAGACGCCGATTACCGCTCGCGTGATCCAGGCATCAAATCGACTTCGGATAATCTCAAAGTACACTGTCGGCTTTGACGATATCGACGTCGAAGCGGCAACATCCCTCGGCATTTTGGTTTGCAATGCACCGACCGAGGCAAATTGTTTTGGTGTCGCCGAGTCAACGATCGCGATGATGCTTGCCATGCTGAAAAAGCTTCGAGAGCGCGATGCGGATATCCGCGCAGGTCGATGGCGCGAGCCAAGCGTCCTCGCAACGTACGTTGGGAGTCGTGCTTCGGATGGATATCCTGGGATTACCCTAGGATTAGTAGGACTTGGACGCGTTGCATCGCGTGTGGCCGACCTTCTGGCTCCCTGGAAAATAAGAATCATTGGCTACGATCCTTATGTTGATCCAACGAAATTCCTTCTCCATCGCGTCGAGCGCGTCGACTATGCGACCCTGCTAAGCCAGGCAGACGTTGTGTCGTTCCACGTCTCTTTGACCAAGGAAACCCGCCACATGTTGCGTGATGAGCAAATCGCGCTAATGAAGCCTTCCGCCATCGTGATCAATACATCGCGCGGAAAGGTGATTCAGGAATCCGAACTTGCGGATGCGATTTCCAATGGAAAGCTCGCTGGTGCTGCCATCGATGCATTCGAGCAGGAGCCTCTAGCGAGCGATTCTCCGTTACGCAATCTCGGCAATCGCGTGCTTATGACGCCGCATGCCGCAGCCGCGACGGACAGGGACGAGCTGCGGCCCGGTGTCGAAATGTCGTTCAACATCGTTCGGACTGCCCTTGGCGGTAAAATGCCCGACAACATCTGCAATCCCGAAGCCATCCCGCTTTGGAAAAAACGGTTTGGGAACGTGAGCCTGATCGCTAACTAAGACGCAGAATTGTTTGCGTCTCGCGGCCGCCTGTCGATCGCATGCCAAATCCACTCCGAGGTTGCCGGCATCGGGATGTCGCCAACGTCGAATTCGGCAAGCGCGTTGGCGACGGCATTGACCACGGCAGGCAAGGCGCCGACACATCCAGCCTCGCCAGCGCCTTTGACGCCTAGAGGATTTGTCGCGGTGGGAACCGGATTGCTACCCACCTCAATTGGACAAAGATCGTGCGCGCGAGGCATTGCGTAATCCATGAACGACGCTGTTACAAGTTGTCCACTGTCATCAAAACGAATGTCTTCCTTCAGCGCCTGCCCTGCGCCCTGCGCAACGCCACCGTGAACCTGTCCATAAAGGAGCGGCGGATTGATAACCGTGCCGACATCATCGACTACCGAATATCGAACAATTCTGGCGGCGCCGGTCTCAATATCGATCTCAATCTCGCAGATATGACAACCATTTGGAAAATTGGCTGTAGTCGATTCGTATGTCGCGCTAGCGCTAAGCCCGGGCTGTTGGTCCGGGGGGATGTTTGCGGTATTTTCTGCAGCTGCAGCTATTTCCGCCCAACTCAGAGTTTGATTGGTGACGGTCGAGGAAAAGACGCCGGCAGCAAAGTTGACGGTTTGCGGGTCGACGTTGAGAACAAGGGCTGCAATTGCTTGGGCCTTTTCAATCACCCTGTCGACGGCAAGGAGCGATGCGGAGCCAGCCATCGTTGCTGACCGGGAGCCACCCGTACCCTCGCCGCGAATGACCCGATCGGTGTCACCTTGCACGTAGGTGATGACGCTGGCATCGAGGCCCAACCTCCCCGCAGCGATCTGCTTGAAAGTAGTCTCATGTCCCTGACCTTGGCTGTTGGCGCCGGCAAACAGCGTTGCTCCCCCCTTGCGATCAAATTTTATCTCCACCGTCTCAGTGCCTGGGCCTGAGGCGCGCTCAATTGTGTTCGAAACGCCCAAACCGAGCAATTTTCCGCATTTTCGTGCTTCCGCCCTCCGTTTACGAAAGCCCTCGACGTCTGCGGCTTCCATGGCGAGATCCATGTTCTTCTCGAACTCACCACAGTCATACGTAAAGGTCAGACCGGTCTTGAACGGCATCTGTGCGGGCGAAATATAGTTTCTTCTTCGTAGCTCAGCGCTATCGACGTTCAGTTCGTGCGCGGCCAGCTCGACCATTCGCTCGATAACGAACGCCGCCTCAGGACGGCCGTTACCGCGGTAAGGTCGAACAGGATTCGTGTTCGTGAATACCGCGATCATTTCGACATGGATGGCCGGCGTACGATAGACGCCGGCCAGACCTCCAACGTTGGGAAAGAATACCGGCATATTGAATTGGAGATATGCACCGATCGCGGCGATCACTTTTACGCGCATCGCCAGGAAGCGCCCGTGAGCGTCGAGCGCTAGCTCTGCATCGATGACATTGTCGCGGCCTTGGGCATCGGAAAGAAACCCCTCCGTGCGCGTGCTCAACCATTTGACAGGACGCCCCGTGAGCTTGGACGCATAGCAGGCCAAAGGAATCTCATTAAATACCGGCGATTTCAGTCCGAAGCTGCCTCCGGTGTCGCCGGTAACGATGCGGACGCTGTCTTCGGATACTTGCAGGATCTTGGCAAGTTGGGCGCGGAAGGAATGCGGCCGCTGTGTTGGCGTGTGAACGGTAAATCGGCGATCGCTTTTGCTATAGTGAGCAACGACACCTCGCGGCTCCAGTGGCGCCGCAGTTACACGATTGATCACAAAGTGATGCTTTATGACATGGGCGGCTGCCGCAAATCCTTCGTTCACGGCCGCTTTATCTCCGGCAGATTGTTCAAAACAGAGATTGTCTTCGCAATCGTCGTATAGGCGCGGGGCGCCCGCCTCTATCGCTCGAGATGTTGCAACGACTGCCTCAAGCGGATCGTAATCGACAGAGACGAGCTCCGAAGCGTCCATTGCCTGCGCAACGGTCTCCGCAACTACGAACACAACTGGATCACCCACCCAACGAACCCGATCGATCGCCAGCACCGGATATCGGGGCAAGTACATTGGCGTTCCGCCGCGCCGTTTAAGCCCCGGATGCGAGGGCAGATCGCCCAAATTGGCTTCTTCCCAATCTCGCGCGGTGATGACGGCCAGAACGCCGGCCGCGGATCTTGCGGCCGCTACATCGATAGACTTGATCCTGGCGTGGCCATGCGGCGACCGCACGACGATGCCATGCGCCATCCGGTCAAGGTGGACATCGTCAACATAAGTACCGCCCCCACGAAGCAGACGGTCATCTTCGAAGCGCGCACCCGCCTGCCCCACAGCAAATTGCTTCACGGCGCTCCTTTTATTGCGCGTTCGTTGCCTATTATTTATATCTATATTGTATTGGTATCGTCTGAGAATGCAACACCGCAAAAAGGAACCCGCGAGCCGGCGGCAACTTTGCAAACACGCGGTCTTTTAGAGGCCTGCTTTTGCCTCCACAGATACACGAAAGCGCCTGACCACAAGATCCGTGAAAAGGCCAGCGGCAAAGAACGGGTCGTTGGTAACGATGTCCTCAGCCTTCGACCGATCGCTAACATCGAGAATAAGTACTTGGCCCATACGGGCTTCGCCATCGTCGCCAAGCATCGGGCCGGCTAGCCGCAGAACGGACATAAATTTCTCCCAATACTTATCATGGGCAGACTTGAGCCGCGCCCTCGCTTGAAGCGAATCCGGTTTGCTGCTCATGATTGCGATGAACATAAATCACTTCCAATTCCGACCATGCCACGGCTTCCGGCGGCCCAGCTCACCTGGCGTCATTATTCTGCCGCCTCTGCGACGTCGGAGATCTTTGCCATCTTTTTTACATCACCGAGATTGAAAATCCTGATCGCATTGCCGCCTAGAATGTTTCGCTTTGCGTCCTCACTCAAGAACTTCAAATCGTAAATCACGCTGGGCAGGTCGAAGTCCCAGTGAGGATAGTCGGACGAATACATTAGCTGTGTTTCGGCTTTAATCATGCGAAACGTCGTCTCCAGATCGCGAAGATCGTCCGGCTTTTCCATGGGTTGCGAACTGAAAAACATCTCGCGAATGTAGTCGCCGGGTAGCTTCTTTAGCGCTGGCGCTTCCGAAGTCCGCATCTTGTACTCGTTATCGAGACGCTGAATCATGAACGGTAACCAGGCCAACCCGCTCTCGATCCACATCACTTTAAGCTTGGGAAACCGCTCCGGTATGCCGTTCATGATCCAATTGACCATGTGCACCATGTTGTAGAAGACGAACCCGAGGGAGTGGACCGAGATAAAGCGATTCATCGTAGAAAATGAAACATCACCCCAATTGTAGTTGCCGTGAAACGAGAGCGGCAGGCCACGCTCCTGAAGCATCGCATAAATGCGCATATAGACGTTGTCATGGACCGGCTTGTTGCGCGCAGAGGTGACCATGAATCCAATGACGCCTTTCCGATCCCCAAATTCTTCGATCGTCCGCACGCATGCATCGGGGTCGTTGAAAGGCAGATAAAGCATTGACCGCAATCGCGGCTCTTTCGCAAGCAAGCAGTCAGCGAGCCAACCATTGTACGCGCGCGATAATTCCACTTCGACCTGGACTTGGGGGTGAAACCCTAGATCCAGCATCATTGTCGGAAAGAGAATCGTAATATCGATGCCCATCGCGTCCATCCAACGCTTGGTGAGTTCGATATCTCGATGTTCGCTAGTTCCGGTCTGCTCGTGCCCGCGTAGAACATATCGGGTCACTCGTCCTCCCATGTCCTGATACGCAACCCCGGAAGGAAGAATGCCAAGGCCGCGAGCGCCGTTTGCATTCTTGCTGCCAACCTGGGCCGCACTTTGCGCCAGGTGTTTGAGTACAGGATCACGGATGTAGTCCATAATCTGGGCAGCGGAAATTGCGTCAGTTTCGTAGTGATGTGAGTCGACGTCGATGATCGGAAATCGGTCGTACCCTCGCAAAATGGCCTGCTGCCGGGCGCGACGCAACAGCTCGGTCGTCTTAAATTCTTCGACGGACATCCGACGGTCGTCGCTTAGAATCAAGTCCACGTATCGCTCCTTTGATTTTTACTTATCTCGATCGCAGCGTTGAAAATGTTTGCCACGTTCCCAGTTCGAATAGCTGCACGTCCACGGCACGCAGCATTGCTGTCGCAGCGAACATGACGTCCGTGGCAGTGACGCCTGACGTTTGCGGAAAGATCTCCAATTGCCGTTCCGACGCCCGGCTTGAGTACTGGCGTACCGCTTTGGCCAAAAGAATTTGCAGATCCTCGTCGCTCATTGACGATTCATCGTCTCGATCAAGAAACCCAAGGATTGAAGCAAGTGTCGCGTCAGGCATTCGAGCTACCCTCAATGACGACATAGACGCTATTGTCTCGTTTCAGAACGGGAAACGATTTTAACTTTCGCCGCCGATCGCCCACGAACTCCCCGGTCCGCAGGTCATATTCATAGCCGTGCCAAGGGCACACGAAGTTCACACTGTCTGAGGAGAAGCGCTGGCCCGCATATCGACCATCGGGGTCAAGCACATCCTCGACCTGATGCATGACTAGACCTTCGCATGCGGGGCCACCCTGATGCAGGCAGTTGTTGCTATAGGCATAAAATTCGCCCTTCCAGCAAAACACGCCAACTTCTACCTTCCCGGATGACACGATCTTCCGATCGCCGTCCGAGAATTCATCCAACCGCCCCACGAGAAGCTCTGCCATGGTTGGCGCCCCAATTGCGAAGTCACTTATCTCAAAAAGCTATAAAATATAACAATATTATCGAAGGCTCGCCAAGCGAAACAAATCCGTGAGATAAAGAGGCTATCTCTAATTAAGCGGGCGTGAAAAACCGCCGCGGTGCCGCGCATCGGAAGCTCTTGCGGCGGCACGCGCAGCGTCTCGAAAGACGGTAATACATGCCCGTTTGCCTTCTCCGTTGGATCGCCAATTTTTGCCAAAGCGGCTTGGAGTTGCTCGCTTGTAGATACACGTTTCATGTTTCTAACACTGAAAATAGTCACGCCGAACGTGCAACCATCGTCGTAAGGGCATCGACTGTTTTCTCGGGGGACCGTCCTTGTTTGTGTTTGGTCATACCGCTTTGCAAGTGGGTCAAAGCCGTATTAATCGATACTGATACTGCAAAGATGAGAATCGTGATTGCGTAAACCGATGGAATCCTAAATTGATCTGCATTCTGAATCAGTCGGTATCCCAACCCAACATTGGAGTAGGAGATTTCTGCTGAGAGGACGCCGATAATTGCCATCGCGATACCAAGCCGCAATCCAGTCAGTAGCGGCTCGCTCATGGCGGGAATATAGACCTTTTGCACCATCTGCCACCGACTAAGGCCGAAGCTCTGGCCGACTCGAAGAAGCACGGGTGGAATTTGAATGAACCCGCTCGTCGTGCTTAGCACGACAGGAAAGAATGCGGACAATGCTGCCTTAGCCATCTTCGATTCAATGCCTAATCCAAAAATTAGAAAAAGAATTGGCAGAAAGATAATCTTCGGCGTTCCGCCCAGCGCGTTGATGTACGGCTCAAACACACGCCGTGCGTAAGGATTTCTCCCCAGCACGATAGCGACGGCTATCGCGATCACTGATCCAGCAGCGAAGCCGACGGAGGACTCAAGCATTGTATAGCCGAGATCCCGGTAAAAGCTCGTGTCGGCAATTTCGGCGATACAAGCACGGATAACTTCCACAATTGAGGGCATGATGCCTTTGTAGAAAAGACCAGATAGGGAAAGCATCTCCCAAGATGCCAAGAGGCAAAGCGCTGTCACCACTTTAATAACCAAGACTCGCCGCGGGAGGGGTGACATCTGCCTTAGCACCTCAATCATACTGGCCTCACTAAGCGTTCCATGCGACCGATCGCCCAATTGAAGACGACACTGATCCCCATCACTGCAATAATCGCTGAGTAAGTTCCAGAAATATCGAAGCGAAAGTAACGATCCGAGACAATCACGCCCAAGCCCCCGACATTAACGAGATATTCGATCGCGACGACGTTGATGAGCGTGTACATCAACGCAAGTCTGAAACCAGTGAAGATGCTCGGTGCAGCTGCTGGAACCATGATCTTCCAGAAGATTTGACGAGACGTCATGTCGAAGCTCAGCCCTACATTGAGCATCGTACGAGAGACACCGAGGAACCCCTGCTCAACGTGGATAATGAGAGGGATAACGCCAGGCAGAAAACCCATGACAATGAGGGTGATCTGATTGCGGCCGAAGATCACCATGAAAAGCGGATAAAGCAGAAAGATTGGCGCAGCAAAGAATGCGGCGAGCCAGCCGCCGTACGCCAAACCGAAGTCCCTACGGCGATAGAGAAAATATCCAAACGGAAGCGCAACGAGACATTCCAGCACAATTGCTGTGGCCACGATGCCGAAAGTGGTCCGGATCGCACCAAAAAGATCTACCTTTTGTTGAAGTGTGACCAGCCCTAAAATTGCTTCGCTGGGTTTGGCAACGATCAACCGTGATACAAGACCGGAGCGGACTGCCCACTCAAGTGCGCATCCGAACGCAACAAGCAAACATAAGCTGGCGAGCCACGGCGGCACCATTTGCAGGCCGGAGAAGCGAAACTTACTCGCTCTTTCCTTCGGCATTGACATCACCTACGCGGTCGCCAACCAGTCGAAACTTCCACCACGAGTTGGATCGATCAATACATCGATAAGGTACGGCTTGCCTGATTCAACAGCATCGATGCCGCGCTGAAGGGCAGCCCGCAAATCCTTGGATGCGGTAATTGGTCCTTCGGCATCTACACCGAAGTCCTGTGCAAGGCCCGCGATGCGAACCGGGGGATCGTCAATTCGTTGCCCAATCCAACGGTTCTCGACCGCCCGCTGCCGTTGACGCGCCACGGTTTCCTGCTGAATCTCGTCGGTGAAATAGGAGCGATTGTTTGCCACGATGAGCAACACCGGGATCTGATAATGCGCGGCGGTCCACAGCGCACTTGCGGCACCCAAAAACTCCCCATCTCCCATAATCGCCACCGGAATGCGTCCCGAGCCCTGCAAAGCAAGAGCCGCGCCAACCGCCATCCCGGGACCCGATCCCACGCCTCCGCCACCATCATAACCGAGATAGTCGAGCGGTTCCCTAAAAGCATATGTTCCGGCGGGCCAATTTAGCGGGACACGCGCAAGACAAAGCTTCTTATTCTGACGCAGCGCAGACAGAGCAAGGCCCACGTCTGCAAGCGTTGGCACCAGATCGCCAAATTCTGTGATGCATTCGCGGGACTGTGCAGGCGCTCTTTCCTGCACCGGTTTCCGATCCTTGAATTTGACGATCAGGGACTTGAGGACCGCATCAGGCAATACAGGGATATTCAATTCCACAGGCGCAAGACGTTGGTGGTCGCCGCTGAAGGCGTTGTGGATTTGCGAGTCGACGGATACTTGGATTACACGCGCACTCGTTTTCGCCTGTACGAGGGTGTCAGCAAGATCAGGCCAGTCAAGGCTCAAGACAACATCCGATTCTGCCAATACCTTGGCGCCGGACGGCGACAGAAATAGATCCGCCGGCCCGCAGTGGAGCGGATGTTCAGTCGGGAAGCTGGCGCCGCTTCGCAAGTCGGTAATTACGCGCGCGTCCAGAAGCTCGGCGAGTTCAACTCGATCTTTCCAGTCGTCAATATTTGAAGACACGCGACCGATCAGCAGCGCGGGTCGCTTCGCCGACCCGAGCATCGCACAGGCCTGCTCAATAGCGACTTCAGAAGGCGTCAATCCCGTTGGCACTTTAAATTTTTGAATATCCGGCAGTTGTATTTCGCCAACGAGTTCATCCTCCTGAAGTCGCCGATCGAGGATGACGTAACCCGGGCCGCACGGCGGCGTGCACACCATTTGGTAAGTGCGTAAAATGCTATCGACGGTCGCCGCCGGCGATGCAGGTTGGTCGTCCCATTTCACGAAGTGCCTAACAAGCGCGCCCTGATCACGAAACGTATGACTCCAATCGATCCAACTTCTCCGTACCGCTGAATCGACGGCTCCTGTCGCACCAAAAATCAAGATTGGCGCGCGGTCACACCACGCATTGAAGATCGACATCATTCCGGCCATCAAGCCGACATTACTGTGCAGCACGACCGCCATGGGTTTACCACACGCTTTGTAGTAACCATGAGCAATTGCGACGACAGACTGTTCGTGCAGTGCCAGTAACATCGATGGGTTCTTGTTACCGAGATAGTTGATCAGGCTGTCGTGCAGCCCACGGAAGCTGGAGCCGGGGTTTACGCACACATATTCAATTCCTAGGCGCCTCAACATTTCGGCGACTACATCACTGCCCCACCCCAACCGCGGGTTATCCTGAACTTTCGTAGTGTCGACTCGCATGTCGTATCAGCCGTATGTTTCGGTGACGGTCTTGGCGTTGGTGTACTCCAACAAACCTTCGATTCCGGATTCCCGCCCAATCCCGCTTTCTTTAACTCCTCCGAATGGGCCTTCGGGCGCCGTAACGGTCACGCCGTTTATCGCGACGACCCCGGCATCGATCGCCTCTGCAAATCTCGCGCTACGTGACTGTGACGTGGTGAAGCAGTAGGCGGCCAAGCCGTAGGGCAACCTGTTAGCCTCTGCGATTGCCTCATCGAAAGTGCGGAACGGAACAATCGGCGTTACGGGACCGAATGGCTCATTGACCAATATCTTCGCGTTGGGCGACACGTCGGTCAAAATCGTGGGCTCGAAAAAATAGCCGCGATTGCCGATGCACCGCCCGCCAGCGCGCACCTGTGCGCCGCCTGACGTCGCATCATCGACGAAAGCTTCCATCGCGTCTCGACGCCGCGCATTTGCCAAAGGACCCATTTTTGTTTTCGGATCCGCGCCATCGCCAACAAGGATCCCTTTCGCACCTGCCGTGAAAGCTTCGACAAATCTGTCGAACATTTTTTCCTGAACAAGAAATCTCGACGGTGAGGTGCAAACCTGTCCCGCGTTACGAAACCTGCTCGTCACCGATAGCGATACTGTCCGATCGAGATCAGCATCGTCAAAAACAATCGCTGGCGCGTGCCCGCCGAGCTCGAGCGTGCATTTCTTGAATTCTTCGCCAGCAATTCGACCAACGTGACGTCCAGCATTGTTCGAGCCTGTAAGCGTTATTTTCCGGATGATCGGTGATCGAATTAAGTACTCGGAGACCTTCGCGGGCTCGCCGAACACGATGTTTACGACGCCTTTAGGAACACCGGCCTGCTCGCAAATCCTTCCGAGAACCAAGGCCGTGGCTGGTGTTTCTTCGGCCGGCTTCAATACAATGGAGCAGCCCGCGGCAAGTGCGTGAGCGATCTTGCGGCCCGGCATCATGCAAGGGAAGTTCCACGGTGAGAACCCCGCAACTGGGCCAACTGGTTCGTGAACTACCAAAGTGCGGGTATTCGGCACACGACTTTGCACAATGCGTCCGTAAACGCGGCGGCCCTCGTCAGCTAGCCATTCGGTCAGCTCCGCAGTAGCAAAAACTTCGCCACGGGCTTCCGCAATCGGCTTTCCCTGCTCGAGCGTCATTACCTGGGCAATCGCATTAACCTGCTCGCGCAAAAGCGCAGCAATTTTTCTAATGACGTTGGCGCGGTCAACAGGAAGTGTTGAGCGCCATATCTTGAAACCACGTTCAGCGGCCAGCAGAGCCTGGTCAAGCTCGTCGGTTGTCGCGAACGGGACGCGCCCGATTTCCTGGCCAGTCGCAGGATTGACGACAGCCCCAGACTGCTCGTTCCGGCCACGAACCCATTCCCCGTCGATTAAAAAGGCGAGCGAGTCGTGCATGTTAAGTTAGCCGTCCGCCGAGATGATAGAATGCGCTCATTTCATGCGCCTCGCCGACCGGATCGCTTTCAGCGATGTATTCGGAGTTCAGACCCTCCCATGAGGTCAGACCAAGCAGACCAAGCGTGTTGGTAATCTCGCGCTCGATAAATTCTAGGCTGCGCACCAAACCATCATGGCCGCCTGCGGCAAGGGCCCAACCTTGCATTCGCCCGATCGCCACCGCATTGGCGCCGAGCGCAAGTGCCTTCACAACATCGCTACCGCGAACGATCCCACCGTCAACGACGATTTTAGCCCTGCCTTTGACCGCGGCAACAACGTCGCGCAGGCTGTCAACTGCACCGCGGCAATGGTCAAGCTGACGACCGCCGTGATTGGAAACATAGATGACGTCGATACCACGCTGGATCGCGAGCTCGGCATCGGCCGCCGTTGCGATACCTTTCAGGATGAAAGGCCCATTCCATTCAGCTTTGATCCAGTCCATCAAATCCCAGGTGATTGCGGACTGGAGATGTCGGTTGGTCTGTACTCGCACGCTGGGCGGCAGATAGCCCTTCGTGAGTTGTCGCTCTCGAATACCGTATAGTGCGGAATCAACCGTGACGGCCACGGCAACGAACCCAGCCGCCTTGACGCGGGCCAAGACATCTTTGATCCACGACTTGTCGCCGCGGACATAAAGCTGAAACATCTTCGGTCCGACCGCTACTTTGCTGCACTCCTCCAAGCTGGGCTCTGTGATCGAACTGATCATCGGTATGGTGCCGAACGTCGCAGCCGCTTTGCAGGCCGTCGCTCCACCACCTTCGACCATGGCTTGCAGAGAACCAATCGGGGCAAGTATCACCGGAATGCGCATCTTGTGGCCAAGAAAGGCCGCTGACGCATCGACCTTAGAGACATCGCGTAATACACGCGGCAAGAAGGCAATTTTATCAAGCGCGTACCTGTTGCGCCGAAGCGTCATTTCTGACTCAGCTGCTCCGGTCAGATAGTCCCAGACCTCCTGCGTTAGCTTCTTGCGCGCAGCCGTAACGATATCCTGATTGCAGGTGAACTCGGCGGACAAGACAACCTCACTTTGCACGAGCCAGCGGCCAACAACTAAGCAGCAATTTCGCCTTCGCTTTCGTTGATCGCATTGATCAGGATATCGCTTCCTTGACGAAGATGATTGCGCGTAATCACCAACGGCGGCATCAAGCGGATTGTCGACCCATAACGGCCGCACCCCATGACGCGAACACCCCTCTGCTCACATTTCTTGAGAATTTTCCCCATTACGTTCGGGCTCAGGGGCTTACGAGTTTTCTTGTCGCTGACCAATTCAATACCGATGAACAGCCCTCGACCGCGGACTTCGTCGATTATCGCGCTTTTCTTGCTGGCTTCGATGAGGTGCTGCTTGATTTCATCACCAACAATTGCACAACGCTCGATCAGCTTAGTGTTCTTGTCGGTCAAGATTTCAAGATTTGCGAGCCCGACAACATTCGCCAGCGCATTCTCAGCCGACGTTATAACCTGCGACGCCTGAGGTAGCCTGTCGTAAAAGCGGTTGTGGACCGTCAAGCCCGAAAGAGGCATGTCCCCACCTACCGCTTTCGCCCACGCAATCATGTCGGGCACAATTCCGGTGTGCTCGACCGCCCACATCTTTCCGGTACGGCCGGCACCAGCCTGGACCTCGTCGACAACCAGTAGAATGCCCTTCTTGGTGCAAACTTCGCGAAGCGTCTGATAGAACTCGATCGGCGGAACCACATAGCCGCCGTCCGCCTGCATCGACTCAACGACAACCGCCGCTACATCATCTGCACCGGTATTCGGAGTCGAAAGCTTATAATCAAGATACCGGGCGCACGCGACGCCACAGCTCGGATACTTCAAGCCGATAAAGCAGTGGTAGCAATATGCGTACGGCATATGAATGACGCCGGGCATTAGCGGCCCGAACGGCTTGCGGAAATTTTCCCGAGTCGTCATCGCAAGCGAGCCGTGAAAAACACCGTGATAGGCACCCTCAAACGCAACTATTTGCGTCCGACCCGTAATCGCCTTCGCGTATTTGAGGGCGGTTTCCAGTGCCGCCGATCCGCTCATGCCGAACCATGTAAAGCATTCGCCGCGCAATCCCTCCGGCATCACCGACGATAGCTTGCGAGCAAGGGCAACGGTTGTTTCGCTTACCAAACCGGCCGAATGCATCAACTTATCAGCTTGCGACTTTACCGCCTCAACCACTCGCGGATGACCACGTCCAACGCTGGACACAGCAACGCCGGCCGACATATCGATGTAGACATTGCCATCCGCATCTTTAATGCCGGCGCCGAAGCCCTCTGCGATGGCTAGGCTGCTGCGTACAGACGGCCGCGTAGGCGTTTGAAGCTTCAAGGCTTCATCGAGAAGTTTCCGCGTTTTCGGGCCAGGAAGATCGTTTGTTACGATCTTCGGCATCTCCGGGTACGACAGAAGCGATAGTTCATGTTCAGAGATCATGGCGTTGCCGGACTATCTTTCGGGCCGTCGCGCTTCGCGTCGATGCATCTTATGTGGCGAATATACGGGTTCGAGATTGAACAACTTTTGGGCGTTACCTCCGAGGATGGCGCGCTTGTCATCGAGATTCAGAAACGGCAGATCGTAGATTGTCGCCGGCAGATCCATATCCCAGTGGGGATAGTCTGACGAATACAAAAGCTGCGATTTTGCGTTGATCATCTTAAAAGTGACCTCAAGAGCCTCAAGATTGTCGACCATCTCCATCGGCTGCGACGTATAAAACATTTCTCTCATGTAATCGCTTGGCTTGCGTCTCAGCAGCGGCGCATCCGAACTGCGCATCATGAACTCATTGTCTAGGCGTTGCATCAAGAACGGCACCCAAGCGAGCCCGCTTTCGATCCAGATCACTTTGAGTTTCGGAAAACGCTCTGGCAGTCCGTTCACCAGCCAATTCGTCATATGCAACATATTGTGCCAGGTGAAGCCGAGCGCATGGACCGCCATAAACCGGTTGGTCAGCGATAATTGTCTGTCTCCCCAGGTATAAGCGGCGTGGAATGCCAATGGCAGATTTCGCTCCTGCAGCATTGAATACAGTTTGACGAAGCAATTGTCATGAACCGACTTGTAATGCGTCGCCACGATCATAAAACCGATCACGCCGGGACGGCCGCCGTATTGCTCAACAATCTCAACGCAGGCGTCCGGATCGTTGAATGGCAAATATAACATCGACTTGAGACGACGCTCTTCGGTAAGGATGTTGTCGCAGAGCCAACGATTGTAAGCCTTCGCCAACCCAACTTCGATTTCGATGCGCGGGCAATTAACGATATTGAGCATCGGCGTCGGAAACATGCATGCGACATCCACGCCCATCGCGTCCATCCAACGATACATAAGCGTGATATCGCGGTGCGGTTTTGGCGGCACTTTCTCGTTGCGTCGCTGCGGATAGCGTACTACTCGTCCCGTCATCTCCTGATAGGATCCATCAAGAGACGTCACCCCACCTCGTGCCATGCCTTGAAATTTTGCTTCCCGGCGGAGAACCGGATCTTCGATATATTCGGCAATCTCGCTGAAGGCGTCAGTCTCGTAGTGGTGAGAATCAACGTCCACAATAAAGATGTCTTCGTAATGTCGATCGTCAGCCTGCCGTGCAGCGTTTTTGAGATGGACGCTGGTGTTGAAGTCTTCAGTCGCAACATCCCGTAATTTCGTAACCTTATTCACGGTGCGCGCTCCGACAAGCTATTGACGCGCCCCACATTGCTCATTGATTGCCAGGCGCCCAGCTCAAATAGGGCAAGATTGACGGCCTCAAGCATGGCCGTGCAGCCGATGGCAACGTCGGTCGTGGTCACGCCGCTGTTGCGACCAAATGGCCGAACCGCCTCACCCAACTGAGCCTTGGCGGCCAAGACACGAACAATGCTTGCAAATGCCTGACCGAGTTCCTCATTTGGAATCTCGTCGAGGCGGCCAGCCTCAATCGCATCCAGGCAGCGAGCTGAAAGTTCGCTTGTCAACGAGGTAAAAGACGGCTCGTCAGAGTGTGACATAAACTTTTCCTTCACGCTCGCTCACCGGAAACTTCTGCAACCTCAATTTCTTCTCGGCAACATGCTCGCCCGTCGCAAGGTGAAACTCGTACCCATGCCACGGACAGACGATGTGAATGTCATTTTCGTCGAATTTCTGTCCGAGGAACCGTCCGTCCTCGGCAACGCAATCGATGACTTGAGGAATACGGAGCCCCTCGCATACAGGCCCTCCTTGATGAGGACAAACATTGCGATACGCATAAAACTTTCCGTTATGCCGGATCAAACCAAACTCGATCTCGCCGACTTCAACAATGCGAATCGCCCCGTCTTTAATCTCCTCGCTGCGGCACACCAAGACTTCGGGCATCGAGCTCGTCCGTCGAATACGTTGCCATAATTAGTAAGGTCTATTACAATTATGCTAAGTCAAATCAGCTTTCTGAGTCAATCCTGTCGTGGCACCGCAATGAAAACAAAATTCAATCGCCCTCCCGACATCGGCATCGGCAAGCTGTTGCGCCGGGCGCATATGGCCTTCAGTCGTGAGTTACGGCTGCAGCTTGCGGTGCACAATGTCAGCTTTGGTGAGTTCATCCATCTTGAGAAACTCTGGTACGAAGATGGCCTCAATCAGACTGAAATCTCGCGGCGCGTTGGCATCGAGACCGCATCTTCTACAACTACACTTGACCGCCTGGAAAAGCGCGGGTTTGTCCGGCGCACGCGAAACGGCGATGACCGACGCAACATAAATGTGTTTCTCAATCCCTCGGGCGCGAAGCTAAAGGACAAATTATTAGGTTGCGCCAAAACCGTAAATCTAGTGGCTCGCAGGGGCCTTAAGGAGCCAGATATATTGGTCTTTTTCAAGCTAATGGAAAAGATCGCCGACAATCTCGAGGCGACCGAACATCCGGTTAATAAGCGATCAAAGCCAAGCGAAAAGCGATCGACGGCTAAACCGGGTCGTAGTAGTGGGACTCCAGCAAAAGGCAGCCATGCTCGGATCTGAATGGCCCGTGGTACGCGCCAGGAGGACGGCATGCGTATGTATTCGCGCTATACGATTTGCCGCCCTTCCCCGCCTGATCGTTGCCAACCGTAAGATCGCCTGAGACCAGATAGACCTCTTCCCAATAGTCATGCACGAAAGGAATTGTCGTGAAGACACCTGGAGCAAAACGCAACAGCCGAGTGCGGCTTCCGCGTTTTGCTTTTTCGTCCAGCGCACCGGACAAGATTTTCTGCTGAATACCCGCCGGATAGCCAGTCGGCGTTTCCCAACCTTCGTTCATATTGAGCGTGTAGAACTCATCGTGCGTTTTGTTTATCGGCATTGTTCAACCCTTCTTTCAATTCTCAAGGCGCTATCATTTCTGCCTCTGTCATGCCTTTGCTGGCTTCCTCACGAAGGTCGTTCCAGATCATCCCAACCAGCTCACCAAATCGCGGACTGCTAACAATTGCCGACGAGCGCGGCCTTGGTAAATCGATCGGAACAATTCGCTTAAGACGACCCGGTCGATAGGTCATAACAATAACCCGGTCACTTAGTTGAACGGCTTCAGTGATGTTATGCGTGATCAGCAATGTCGTCTGGCTAAGCTGCTGCTGAATCTGCAGAACCTTGTCGCCAAGCAGAAGACGGGTCTGCTCATCGAGCGAAGCGAAAGGCTCATCCATCAAAAGAATCTTGGGATCGAAGGCTAAGGTACGGGCGATTGCCGCGCGCTGACGCATGCCGCCCGATAGCTCGGCCGGGTAGTTATTTTCAAACCCTTCGAGTCCGACAAGCTTGATAAAATGCATTGCACGTTCAGTCCGCTCAACTTTTGGTACGCCAGCGCACTCGAGTGGTAGAACGACATTCTGTAGCGTGGTGCGCCAAGGAAAAGTCGATTCCTCTTGGAACACTGCGCCGACCGCGCGCCGCGGAACCGTTTCATTTCCATCGAGGCAAATTTTGCCTTCATAGTCCTTTATAAAACCGCCGATGATATTGAAGAGCGTCGATTTGCCACAGCCGCTCGGCCCAATCACCGAGATGAATTCTTTCGGCTTCGTCACAAACGAGAAATCAGAAACCGCGACAATGTGTTTGTCGCCCAAGTTGAACCGCTTGGTGACATTCTCAACACTAAGGGAGTGCCCTTCAGACATAGGTCGTTCCACGCAAGCTAGCCACTAACTCGGTTCGTCTAGGAATCCAAAGTTACATTGACATTCTTTATTTGCGTATTGTCGAACAATTCTTCGATCGACTCTTCACGTCCTAAGCCCGAATGCTTATATCCGCCGAAGGGAACACCGAAATAGTGTGTACTCGCACCGTTGATCCAGACATAGCCCGCCTCGACTCGTGCTGCCGCGCGATGCCCAACTGACAGGTTGGCCGTCCAGATCGACGCTGTAAGGCCATAATCCAACGAATTTACAACGTCGAACATTTCGCCCTCATCTCTCCATTTGAGGACGCTTAAGACCGGTCCAAAAATCTCTTCTCGAGCGATACGCATGTCCGGTTTCACGTCGGCAAAGACCGTTGGTTCGAAATAGAAGCCCTTCGCCAATGAGGCACCGGTAGCGCGATTGCCACCGACGACTATTCGCGCGCCTTCTTTCTTTCCAATGTCCACGTAGCGTGCCACTTTATCCAACTGATCCTGGCTAATGAGACAGCCCATCTCGGTCGTTGGGTCGGTCGGGTTGCCAAAACGCAGCTTGCTGATATCACCCACCACAAGATCGAGGACTTTGTCGTGAATGCTCTCGTGCAGAAACACTCGCGATGTTGATCCGCAAGACTGGCCGCACCAAACGAAATTCATTCCCTGTACGATGCCAGCTGCGACTTTTTTCAAATTTGCATCGGCATAAGCGATCAGCGCATTTTTGCCGCCCAGCTCGAGCGATACTTTCTTCATCGTATCAGCTGCACCTTTGAGCACAGCCTTTCCGGTCGGCACGGAACCGATCAATCCGATCTTGGAGACGAGCGGATGCTGGACTAAAGCCTCACCACAAGCTCGCCCTCCAGGCAGAACCGACAAGACACCAGGCGGGAACAAAGGCCCTAACAATTCGGCCAATCGCAATGTTGACAATGGCGCTTGCTCAGGCGGCTTGACGATGACGGCATTTCCCGCGGCCAACGGCGCTGCTGCATGAGACGCGGCGAATAAAAATGGGTGGTTGTATGCGCAAATGCGAACGACAACCCCGAGCGGCTCGCGAACCGTATAATTCAGATTGTCGTCGCCGACCGGTATCGTATCTCCCTTCAATTCCGTGATTAGTCCGGCGAAAAATTCAAAGGCCAAAGCGCCTCCTTCGCTGTCGCGAACCATGCGCTTGAACGGACCGCCACAATCGGACGCATCGATAAAAGCAATCTCTTCGGCATGCCGGCGGATTATCGCTGCTGCCTCGCGCAAAATCGCTGCGCGCTCAAGCGGTTTCGTCCGTCGCCAAAGTTTAAAGCCGCTGTATGCCGCCTTCACGGCCGCGTCCACATCCTCCGCCTGCGCCCAAGCAACTTTGCCCAAACTCTCAGATGTTGCAGGATTTTTAACTTCGACGCGTTGTCCGTTGCGGGCCGGATGCCATGCATTGGCGTAAAAGAGGTCGCGCGACACATTTGCGAGAATATCGCGCGGTGCGGCTGATTGCGGTTGCAACATTGGACCCTCCTGATTTTAGGTTTCCGTCAGAGCAGCGACCGTAGTTGGGGCGTATCCGGGAGCAACGTGAACGTCCACGACAACTGTTTCGCCCGCAAGCACCGCCTCTATCGCTTCGTCAAAGGTCGATTTCAATTGCGCGCGCGAGGTGACCGGACCAAAAGCAACGGCACCTTGCGCTCGCGCAAGCATGACAATGTCGGGCTCGGGGTCCGCGATCCGCTGTCCGATCCAGCGATTTTCCACCGGGCGATTGCGTTTCCGCGCAACGTGCTCCTGGTGGACCTCGTCATTGAAATAGGAATGATTATTCGCGACCACGATCAGCATTGGAATCTGATAGTGTGTCGCGCTCCAAAGCGAGGTAACACCCATTAGGAAATCGCCGTCGCCAATGATCGCGATCGGGATGCGGCCACTTCCTTTCAACGCAAGTGCTGCGCCAACTGACATACCGGGGCCGGAACCGACGCCGCCGCCACCGGAATGCCCAAGCTGGTCGAGGGGGTTTGAAAAAGGCCAGTAGGATCCGTCCCAGCTTAGTGGCAAACGACTCAAACAGACGGGCTGGTCCCGCACCGCACCGCGCAAAGTCGCTGCAATCTCGGCAATTTTTATCTCGCCTGAGAACGACTCCACAGCGTTAGGATTTGCGTTGCCGTAGCTCCGCTTCGCCTTCGGCAACTGGCCGCGCAGCAAAGGCACGGCCGCGTCCGGCGTCACCGCCAGATGCAGATCGACAGGCGGCAACGGCATATAGTCGAAGCTCCAGCCATTGTGGAGTTGATGATCCACTGAAACCTGGATGACCTTCGCGGGGCATTGCTGATCCGGCCAAGCCTGTTTAATAGTCCCAGCAAGATCTACCCAATCTAGACTGAGCACGACATCGGCATCCCGCAATTTGCCGAGAGACTCCTTGCTGATGAACATACCGCGCGGCATTACGTGCAGTTCGTGTTCGCTGGGAAAACTTGCGCCGACTTTTAGATCCGTAAAAACATAAGCATTGAGTTGCTCAGCCAACTGAATGCGTTCTTGCCAAGCTTGAGTGCTGCGCGACACTCGGCCGGACAAAATGACAGGCGATTTAGCCCCACTGAGTAACCGAGCGGCCTCCCTCAAAATGTCAGGGTCGGGCGCGGGCGGTGGGATCGTCTTAAAGCGCGACACGTCAGGCAGATCTTGAGTGCCTGCAAACGGCTCTTCTTGAGTAGACACGTCGAGCACAATGTAAACGGGGCCGCAAGGTGCGGTGGTCGACAGCTGCATGCCGCGCAACAGAGATTCTTCTGCTGCCGCCACAGAAGCTGGTTGATCGTCCCATTTTGTGTAGTGCCGAACGATCGCAGCCTGGTCCCGGGCGGTGTGAATCCAATCGATAAACGGACGCCGCTTGGCAGCATCGACCGGCCCAGTCGCTCCGATAATAATCATTGGCACGCGGTCACACCACGCATTGAAAATCGCCATGGCGGCGTGCATCAAACCGACATTGCTGTGCAATGCGACTGCAAGTGGCTTTCCCGTCACCTTTGCGTAGCCATGCGCAATCGCAACCGCGTTTTCCTCGTGCAAGCACAGCAGCATTTGTGGTTTGCTGTTGCCGAGAAAGTTAACCAAGCTGTCGTGCAAACCACGAAAGCTCGCGCCAGGATTGAAGCTCAGGTAGGGCAGATCGAGTGCATGCAGCATGCGGGCGATCCGGTCGCTTCCCCAACCTTCTTCTGCGCGGTTTGGCAAATGGGGCACTTCGGGAAGATATTTCTTCCTCGAATCATTAGTCCGGCTGCTACTCATCTTTACGTCCCTTAACTCCACCTCGCCGATCTACGATCGACGGCGCGTCAACCCCTGCGGCTTCATGTAGAAGATGAGTGTCGATAGAGCAGTGTCGTGCTCGTCTTCGGTGAGCAAACCCGTGAAGTAATCGACATGGGGACGGACTTCAGAATCGATCTGGTCACAAAGCTCCCGACCGGCCGCCGTAATTTGAAGCAACGTCGCGCGCAGATCCGAAGGGTCTGAACTTCGCTCCAGAAGCTTTCGTCTGACGAGTTGCTTTATCAAGTTCGATGCAAAGGCCGGCGCAATGTCGAGCCGCTCGGCAAGTTCGTTCACGCGCAACCTTTGGTCTGCGCTGCCGTAAACCTGCAAAAGCGCCTGATGAGCTAATGAATCAAGCTTGTGCTCCTTTGCCTGCTCGTCGATCATCCTGAAAACTTTTCGTAATACATGGCGCATCTGAGCCACAGCGACGAAGTACGAATGCTTATTTGTGGCGTCGCGCGAGCGCGCGGTCGCACGGGACTTTTTTTGAATTTTAGTAAAATCGATGATAGCTGGCATGTCCGCTCCCTCAGCTGGCGTGATCGATCGAACGATCGCACAAGCCCCTGTAGTTAATCTGTATTGCCTAGCTAGCATATATATTCACACTGGCCAGCCTAAACATGCTCTCAGATTAGGCCGCAAGCCGGAGAGCATCGTTTGGGGCCACGAAAGGAAGACCCAAACTGTCGGCCACCGGCTTGCATGTCACCCGGCCGGCATGAACGTTGAGTCCAGCCAGCAAATGGACATTCTTTGCAATGCCCGCGAGCCCATCATTCGCAATTGCAAGGCCGAACGGGAGCGTCGCGTTGTTCAACGCATGGCTTGAAGTTAATGGTACCGCACCCGGCATGTTGGCGACGCAATAATGCACCACACGATCAACGACATATGTGGGCTCCGAATGTGTCGTCGGCTTCGACGTTTCAGCAAAACCGCCCTGGTCGATCGCTACGTCAACAATAACCGAGCCTGCCTTTAACAACTTCAGTGAATTGCGAGTAATAATCTTTGGCGCCGTTGCGCCTGGGACAAGTACGGCACCAACGACCACGTCAGCCCGCTCTAGTTCTTCCTCCACGGCATCCTTTGTTGGATAGCGCGTACGGACTCGTCCGCAGTACACATCATCGAGGAAACGCAAACGGGGAAGAGACGTGTCGAGTACGACAACCCTCGCACCCATTCCCGCAGCGATGCGGGCCGCGTTACTACCAACGACGCCCCCTCCGAAAATAACGACATTTGCCGGCAAAACACCAGGCACGCCGCCAAGAAGAAGCCCTTTGCCACCTCCATGACGTCTGAGTGCTGCGCCCGCGGCTTCAATGGAGAGGCGTCCTGCGACCTCACTCATCGGAGCGAGTAATGGCAGCCCGCCATTGGTGTCAGTAATGGTTTCGTAGGCGATTGCCGTACAACCCGAACTCAATAGGTCCTTAGTTTGCTCGGGATCGGGGGCGAGATGAAGATAAGTGAAGAGGATTTGCCCTCGGCGCAGCATCCGCCTCTCGCTCGGCTGGGGCTCCTTGACCTTAACGATCATGTCCGCGGTTTCAAACACTTCGGACGCGGACTTTGCGATCGTCGCACCAGCTTTTCGATATGTATCGTCGTCGGCGCCGATCCCCAGGCCCGCTTCCGTTTCTACCAACACCCGATGGCCAGCAGACGAATACTCTCTCACCGCGCCAGGCGTCAGGCCGACTCGAAACTCATCGGTCTTAATCTCTTTTGGTAATCCAACCTGCATATTTGAATCTCCTCAGGCGCAGCAGCTGGCGTTACGACCACAATGATCGAATTTGCGGGGGGACTATCGTGTCGTATCTCGGAATTTCGTCAGCCAATCCCATGTCCTTGGCAAAGGACGCGATCTTTTGAAAGGAATTGGCGGTAACACGACAGTCGTAGAATGGCAGGTCGCGCGTTACGACGCCAGCAATCAACTCCGCTTCCCATGCCGGAAAGAGCTTGCGGCCAACTTCAGTCGCACGCGAAACGTCTTTCTTGAGCAGTTTTTGGGTCGCGATGATCGCGCGAGTCGCAGCTCGCGCGCGGTCCGGTGCATCTTCGACAATTTGCTCCGTCGTCACCAGCACCGGCATCGTATAGTGAAAGGCTTGACTAGGTCCGTCGCCGCGGCGAGCGTCGAGCACGACGACTCCGATTCCTCGCTTGACCGCGACTTCCGCGCCCATCCCGTTTGCCCAGAAACCATCGATCAATTTTTCCTCGAGAGCTTTGGCCGCGTTTACTCCGAACGAGACGCCCTGACCGGTCGAGCCAGGAACGGGCATTACGGTTACATTGTCGCGCACCAAATCGATTCCACTATCCTTCAGAATTCGAACGATACCGAGATCAACCATCGGAGCCGCGCCAATTTTACGTCCTTTCACGATGCTGATGTCCCCGCGTTTTGGCCCGAGATCAGTACGCATGACTAGGAACCAATAGGTCCCTTGTGCCAAGGCAGCCAGCAACCTCGCACCTTTCCAATTCGGGAACGCGGCTGGAACAGAGTGTGCTGACCCGCCGACGAAATCGACGTCGCCATCGCGCAACGCTCGATAAGCCTTGTCGACCGGAAAGATCAGTTCGAGTTCGAGTTCGAGGCCTTCTTGTTTGAAAAGCCCAAGGGCCGCCGCAGCAATCGCGGGAAAGTACGAGTTGGACACGAGATCCGGCACCGCGATCTTCATCGTTCAGCCCTCGTTCGGTAGCGACACGATTTGATAGCTATGAACGAGCTTGCGACCGAGTTTCGTATCCTCAAGCTCCATTTCAAAAATTCCCGAAGCGACGATGCCACCATGTACGGCAAACGTGCCGCAAAACATCGCGGTACCGACTTCGAGGGCTGCGCCGGCGCGATAGAGGCCAATCAGCTCCTCGGGAGATCGCATGGCGTTGACCGGGCCCTCCTGGTAAAGCCGCCTCGTTTCGCCTGAACGGATAAATGAGCGAAGAATCAGCTTGTCCCAGTGCGACGCCACCTCGTCGTAACGCCATGCTTTCGAACTCACCGGCTTTGCGCACATCTGTTTCGACATTGTCACACCGATGGTTTCGGCTTTGCGGTCGGTATGATCTGAGCCAAGGCCAACCCAAAGGCCATCGCGCAAGGCGTAAATTACAAATTCCACCTCTCCGCTGGATGCGTCGGCCATTACTTCGATGGAGTCCGCATTAGTCAGCAGAGACGATGCCACGCGGTAGAAGACCGGAACGCTCTTCGGCCGGGTTACTCCTAATGCCTCCAGCTCCTTAATGTGCGCCTCGAGCGCGGCGACGTCGCGTCCCGTCCAGCCTGCAATGACCAGCTGCTTTATTTCGCGAAGGTTGATGGTTGCTTCGGTTGGCATTTGAAGTGGTGTCAGCCCTCTTGTTTCTGGCGCGCTTTCGGCTGTTCGCGACCCAGGTCATAGAAATCCCCGCGATAGACAACCAGAGGAAAGGCGGTGTGGTCAGTTTCCGCCTTCTCAACCCTCCCAACAATGATCAAATGATCGCCGGCCTCGTGTTCGGCAACGAGTGTGCACTCCAACGTGGCGATCGACTGTGTCAGGAGAGGGCATTCATGCTCGCCCTTGAAGTGCTCGAGGTCACGCCATTTGTGCGCATGCGCTGAGGCAAATCGCCTACACAAATCCGTGCCGCCAGTGCCCAGGATATTGATTGCAAAACGCCTCGAATGCCGGAAGGCTGGCAGGCTATAGGAATTCAATCGTAGGCACCAAGAAACAAGCGGCGGCTCAAGCGATACAGAACTGAAGGAGTTGGCCGTTATGCCGACGGGTTCACCGTTTTCTCCATATGTCGTCACGACCACGACGCCGGTGGCAAACGCGCCGAGGACCGATCGCATCGTTTGCGTGCTAACACCGGGAGAAATCGGGCGCTTTTCGGCTGGCATCATGCCAAAGACCTCCGCTTTGACTTAGCTATATTTTATATCTATATCACAATCAAGAGGGCGCGGCGGGCGTGACCCTCGTACGTCGGGAGCGTGTCAATGCCGTCAGCGAAGCGCCAAACAACGGTCTCCGGATCGGGTGTCCGAACGGGGCAAGCCTATCTTGCGGCAATCAAGAATGACGGCCGGAGGATTTTTCTGGACGGTGAAGAAGTGAGAGATATTACGACTCACCCAGCCTTTCGCGAAGGCGCCAAGACAATAGCGTCGCTATACGACATCGCAGCCGACCCGACTAATCGGGAGTTGATGACCTATCCTTCCCCGACGACAGGGAAACCCGTCAATCGGATGTGGCAGCTCCCAAGATCTGTTGAAGACCTTCGCCAACGACGACGCGCCATTGAGCGTTGGGCCGAGGAATCGTTCGGCTTCATGGGACGCACGCCGGATCACGTCGCCGGCTTCTTTGTCGGCTTTGTCGCCGGCAAGGACGTCATGTCACGCGGCGGGAACGACAAGTTCGCGGAGAACTGTGTCCGTTTCTATGAATTCTGCCGCGACAACGACCTGTATGTCTCATACACGATTGTCCCCCCGCAAATTGACCGCACTAAACCTGCGCATCAACAGAACCCACCGGACCTCTATGCCGGCGTGGTGGAGGAGCGAGATGACGGGATTGTCATCCGCGGCGGCCAGATGCTTGGCACCGGAACAGTCTATTCTGACTACGTCCTACTTAGTACCATTCATCCGATGAGGCCGGGCGACGAGAATTATGCCATCTCCGTTGCCATTCCGTGCAACGCGCCGGGCGTAAAAATATATCCGAGACGCTCATATGCGCTCGGCGCTAACAGCATGTTCGACTATCCTTTGTCGACACGTTTCGACGAAACAGATTCACTTCTGGTTTACGACAACGTGTTCGTCCCCTGGGAGCACGTGTTCGTATACAAGAACCTCGACATTTGCCGTGCCCAGTGGTTTGAGACGCCTGCCCATATCATCGGCAACAATCAATCCCAGATTCGCTTTGTTACGAAATTACGCTTTCTGACCGGCCTTGCGCGACGGATCACCGAGATGAACGGGTCTATTCTGCAACCCCCAGTCCAAAGCAAAGTCGCGGAAATAGCTATGTTCGCGGCCACTTACGAAGGACTTCTCGATGCGCAGATCGAAACGGCAAAGCCAAACAACAACGGCTACTACGTTCCAAATGCGCAAACGCATTATGCGGCGATGAATTTGCAGTCTTGGATTTATCCACTAATACTGGACATCATTCGCGAACTCAGTGGAGGCGGCATGATTCAATTGCCGGCCAGCGCCACCGATCTATTTCATCCTGAAATCGGTATTGACGTCCGCCGTTACATACAGTCGCCTGACTTCCCCGCCGAAGAACGTGTACGTCTCCTCAAGCTCTGCTGGGATGCAGTCGGCTCGGAGTTTGCAAGCCGCCATCAACAATATGAAAAGTTTTATGCTGGCGCGCCATTTATCGTCAGGACACATATGTATCGGAAATACGATTTCGACAAGAGTTCGCAACTCGTTGATAAAGCCCTTTCGGGCTATGGCCCGAACGGTCGCGATTAGCTATACATGCGCGCCTACAGCTGGATTGACGCTGTTTTCATTCAGCGCCTACGTGGGCTGATTCGGCATCGCCGCCAGGCCATGGACTATGAAGAAACCAAAATCAAATGAGCGAAAACGCGCTCGAATAGCTCACCTAACCGTGACGATACCGAGTTTAGTGCACTCTGGCCGAGACAAAGACTTCGGCGAGATGATTGCACTTATGTACGCGACGCTAGGCCGACTTCAGACAATGCGCCGGCATCTGGCAAATGCTCTCGGCCTCAACGCTTCCGAATTTGCGGTAGTCATAACACTTCTGCGCGCAGCAAAAGACGGTGGCTTGCGTATTCGGTCAATTGCTGATGAACTTCACGTCGCCGCTGCAAATGTCACGGCGACTGTAGCAAAGCTTGAACGGTCCGGCTGGATTGCCAAGAAGCCGGACCCCAAGGACAACCGCGCAATATCGATTCAACTGACGCGCCATGCGCGCGGTAAAATGCAGTCTTTTGCCGATGCACTACATTCAGTCAACGACGTTTGGTTTCAGGACGCTACGAATCATGAGTTTCGAGCCATCGTGGCATTTTTCAAGCATCTGATTCAACGTTATCCAGCAGCGGTCGGGATCGCCCGAGGACTGCGCGGCCGGTTTAAATAGCCCATAGCACGGTCTTTCGGTCCAAAGTTTGCTGTGGTAAATAGATGAGTGAAGTTGTGTATTTTAATTTGTAAAAGGCAGCATGTACCGAGATCTTCGAGAATTCATTGATCAGGTCGATCAACTCGGCGCACTGCGTAGAATTCATTCGGCCGATCCCTATCACGAAATAGGTGGCATTACCGAAGTCGGCGCCGGAATGGCGGAATGCCCCGCGTTATTGTTTGACGACATTAAGGGCTACCCTAAAGGCTTCCGTATTTTTACAAACGCAACCGTCAGCCCGCAACGCGCCGCCCTTGCCCTAGGCCTCGATCCAACATTACGACCAATCGATGCGCTACGCGCGTGGATGGACAAGCGTCAAAACATGCGTGAAATCGCACCATGTGTCGTCAAAGACGCCGCCTTTCTAGAAAACACCGCGCAAGGCGCCGACGTCAATGTCCTCAAATTGCCCGCTCCTTATTGGCATCCCAAGGACGGCGGGGCGTACATCGGCTCCGGAAGTTTAGTTGTCATGGGAGATCCGGATGACGGCTGGGTGAATGCGTCGATTTATCGAGTTCAGGTTCATGGCCGAGACAAGGTCACCATTCAGTTTGACCATCAGGGTCGCCATGGTGCCATTATTTCGCGCAAGTTCTGGGACAAGGGAAAGCCCTGTCCGGTCGCCGTTGTAAACGGACAAGATCCGGCGCTTTTCATTGCAGGTTTCGAGTACTTGCCCGCGGGCCAATCCGAGTACCAATTTGCCGGCGCAATCAAAGGGGAACCGATAGACATCTTTCCTGGCCCTGTGACCGGATTACCTATCCCGGCCTACGCTGAAAGCGTGCTTGAGGGCTTTCTCCTTCCGGTGAGCGAAACGACCCTCCTGGAAGGTCCGTTCGGAGAGTTCACTGGATATTACGCCTCTGAAAAACGGCCATGTCCGGTGATGGACGTTAAGGCGGTCCACCATCGCAACGATCCAATCCTTCTTGGATCGCCACCACTAAAGCCGCCGCGGTTTCATTTTGGCCTGCCATTTCGTGCAGCGAGCATTTGGAGCAATCTCATCGCGGTGGGCGTTACGGACGTCGTTGGCGTGTGGCAGCACGTCGCGCAGTTGATGACGGTCGTATCTCTCAAGCAACGCTACGCGGGACATGTCAAACGCGCTGCGTTAATTGCCGCAGCGAACAGCTATATGGGCCGTCTCATCGTGGTGGTCGATGACGACGTCGACCCGTCAAATCTTGCGGATGTGATGTGGGCCGTTACGACCCGGTGCGAGCCCTCAGAATCGGTCGACATTGTGCGGAATGCGTGGAGTTCCGGTCTTGACCCGCGCATACCACCGCAGTTGCGCGAGGCCGGCGTAACATCCCATTCGAAGATGATCATCGATGCTTGCCGCCCATTTGCATGGGCGGACAAATTTCCAGCGACGACCGCACTGTCTCAAGATGAGGCGCGTGTGATTGAAGACAAGTGGGGTGCGTATTTGCGGGGAAACCATACGAACGAGACGTAATCTGCGGATTGCCTAGGGCTCCGTTGTTTCAGCTACAATGTCGCGTCCTGAAAACCTTCCCGGAAATTCTTTTATGCCTCAAGACATCCCGTCAGTTAGTCCGTCAATTCTAGACGATTTGGTTCACGCTAATCGCATATTATACAGGCGCGAGATTGTCGACGGCCTCGGACACGTCAGCGCCCGTCATGACAGAGATTCTTCAATCTATGTCCTGGCGGCAGAAAAGGCGCCAGGTCGCGTTACAAAAGAGGATTTGGCGCTTTTTGATCTTGACAGCAATGCTCTAACCTTGACGGACCGCCGGCCCTACGTCGAGCGGTTTATTCACGGAGAGATCTATAAAGCCCGGCCGGACGTCCAATCCATCATTCACTGTCACACACCTTCCCTGGTCGCATTCTGTGTGTGCCAAGTACCCCTTCGCCCAGTTTATCACATGAGCGGCTTTTTAGGCCGTGGCGTGGGGCGATTCGAAATTCGCGAGACCGCGGGGATGAGTGATATGCTTGTGTCATCACCTCAGCTGGGCAAAGCTCTCGCCCGCTCTCTTGGTGACCATCAGATTGTCTTGATGCGCGGCCATGGCGCGACCATTGCCGGTCAGTCAATCAAGCACTCCGTGTTCCGGGCGAACTACGCAGTTCAAAACGCCTCAATTCAACTGGATGCCATGCGGATGGGCGAGGTCATGTATCTTTCCGACGAGGAAGCTATGAAAAGCATGGAGACGAATGACCGCGTCGTTGACCGTTCCTGGATGCTTTGGAAGGAAGAAGCCTTTAAGGCAAAATAGCTATCTTCTCGAGCTTCAGCTCTTAAGAGTAAGTATGATTGCCTATGGATTTACCTCTCATAGTTGGAATTAGCGGCGCCTCTGGGGCTGTATATGGAGTGCGTCTCCTTGAGGCATTGCGGGCAGCGGCCGTGCCCACTCATCTCATCATCTCAAAGTCGGCGACGATCACACTCAAAGAAGAAACGTCGATCGGCACAGACGAACTCCGCGCGCTTGCCGAAGCCTATTATCTCAATACCGACGTTGGTGCTGCGGTATCTAGCGGGTCGTTTAGAACACGCGGAATGATCATCATTCCCTGCTCCATTCGAACACTTTCTGAGGTCGCGTATGGCACGACAGATAATCTTCTGAGCCGTGCAGCAGATGTGGTTCTTAAGGAACGCCGAAAGCTCGTTTTGGTTGTACGCGAAACGCCACTGCATCATGGGCACCTGCGCGCTATGTTGGCGGCAACTGAAAATGGTGCGATCATCGCTCCGCCTGTGCCGGCATTCTATCATAGACCAAAAACAATAGACGACATTGTCAATCAGACGGTCGGCCGATGCCTTGACCTGTTCGATATAGATACTGATCTTGTAAAGCGTTGGCGCGCGAATGAGGCGCCGAAGTAGCGGGATATGACCAATGAATTTTGGCAATTTTCACTTGCCGTTTATGCGGCCCCTGGTGTAGCCGACGAATGCCTCGATCTACAGGATCATTTTGGCATCGATGTGAACTTGTTGTTGTTCGCCGCCTATGTGGGATCGCGACGACTGGTCCTTTCCTCTGACGACGTTGATCAATGCTTCCTGGCGGTCCGTGAATGGCGTGAGCAAGTTGTCCATCCGCTGCGTAATGTGCGCCGCGCGACCAAGACGCTGTTGCCGCAGTACAGTTTGGCGCTACAGCGGCAGATCGAAGATATTCGCGGCAAGGTCAAATTGGCCGAACTTGAATCTGAGAAAGTGCAGCAGGATCTACTTCTTCAATGGCTAGACGGTCGGCATCTGGCGCAAACCGTCGACGCCGAATCGGCTGTCCGCAACAACGTTCAAATGATATTTCGTTGCTCACGCTTGGCGCACCAACCAGCCGACTCTTTTGAAAAGTTAGTTTCTGCATCCCTCTCATTTGCGACTAAAATTGCCAAATAGCTGGCACGGTAGACCATCTTTTGTAACCTATTTTGGCTCGCTGCGATTTGAGCCGGCCGCCCCTGGCTTAAAGCCCAAACAACAGCGTGGCTTCCAGCCTATAGAAACGTCGTCGCCAACTGCCTCCGTCGCACCTTTGACCACATGCTCGAAGATATATTCGATCACGTGCCTGCGTTGTGCGCGAGACGGCCAGCAAAATATGTTCGCAGGACCTCGGTGCCAGAAATATCCTCAGGCGGAATCTCGAACAAGTCGCGGTCAAGAACAATAAAGTCGGCATGTTTGCCTAAGGTAATCGAGCCGGTTACATCACCGAAACCCATACTCTCTGCAACATTGATCGTGCAAAGCGGTAAGGCCTCCTCAAGACTGAGGGCTTGCTCAGGCCGAAATACGCCTCCCACGCGGCCAGCCGGGTCTTTTCGCGTAATCAGACCACACAAACCCGGCCAGGGACTCGGAGACGCGACGATTGGCCAATCGGTACCAAGAGCCACTGCGGCGCCCGATCGAACGATGTCCTTAATTGGCCATGCTCTTTGCCCGCGCTCGTCGCCGAGCACGGCCGTATTATTTTGTAGAATACCGTTCGGGAACCACAACGGTGGGCAAAGGTCTGCCAGAACATTGAGGCGCGAAAGACGCGGAATGTCCTCGTCAAACACATATCCTAAATGGGCAATTGAGTGTTGCGGTCCCGATTGGCCGTTTACGAGCCGAACTTTTTCGATCGCATCCAGCGTGTCGCGAATGGCTTGGTCGCCGACCGCATGGATTTTGACGTGAATTCCTTCACGATCGAGCGGTACGATCTTGTCACAAAGCTCGGCCACGCTATCGAATGACTTCGCGTGGTGCGCCGTTCCGCCCGGTGTTGCCACATACGGTTCCCGAAAAGCGGCCGTCCTCGCACCCGGAACGCCATCCATAAAGAATTTTACGTAGTCGACGGCAATGTGTTGAGACCGGTACCCAGCCCGCTTAGCGATCACTGCAAGTCCAACACCATCGCGCTCTGGTGTCAGGATAGAATCGGTTGCGATACAGGTCGCAATCCAAACAGTCAGCTTTCCTTCGTCCTCCAAACCCTTGAAAGCCCGCAAGGTCATTTCTGACGCGAGCGCGTACGTGAAGCCGGTTACCCCAAGACTGTTGTAAAGAGACACCGCACGCAACGCGACGCGTCTCTTGTCGTTGTCGGACAAAGAGGGAATAGCCTTGTCGACCAGCGCGCAGGCTTCCTCAAGAAATATTCCAGACAGGTCGCCGTTCCGATACTTGATAATGGAGCCATTCTTCACGTCTTTGGTATCGCGGGTAAGGCCCGCCGCGTTCATTGCGGCTGAGTTCGCAAACATCGCGTGATGGCTCGAATCGCGCAATACGGTCGGACGATCAGAGGTGGCCTCGTCGAACTTCTCGAGAGACGACTCTGCGGACAGCTCCGCCAATTTCTGCAGGCTCCAGCCGGCACCCTTTAACCAAGTGTTGTCACCCCCGACCTTCGCAGCTTCCTTAACTTTGCCAAGAATTTGGTGGAGGCCGTCGACTGCGGACAACCTGACCTCAAATAGGTCAGCTCGGGCGCCTTCGAATGCGTGACAATGCGAGTCGATCAGCCCAGGCAGGATTAGTCGACCTTCCGCGTCAAACACTTCAGTGTTCGGACCGATCGCCGATTTAATTTTGGCGTCCGATCCGATCGCCACAAACTTTCCATCTCTGATGGCAATGGCAGACGCCCAAGGCAACCGTCGATCAACGGTGTAGATCCTTGCATTGCGGACGACGAAATCCGCAGAAATCTTTTGTTCTGCAGTCATGATATGTCCTCACTCACTCGCAGCTGCAGCAGGCTGCGTTACAGCTATCCCCTATGGTTGTATATTCGAACTATGCTATTTTTTATAGCTAAATATGCCGATTATTTCCGCCTGGCGGGGGCCGCCGAGCAATCGTTCAGTGCCGGCTCCGCTGTGCCGCCGACTCAGGGACACGTGCCCCGTGCTATCTCTGAACCAAACTGGTCGATGTCAGCGCTCTCGTCCCAGATTTTGGGCGGATACTATCTTCCCGATTTTCAGGAACTCTCTCCAACAGTCGCATAATGCCTGCTCACTCGCGCTCGCAGCGCCCCCACAGCCGCCAGTAGGAGGACAGATAAGACGATTAGCGTCGTTGCGACCGCGGTAATGGTTGGGCTGAGGAAATACTTAATTCCATTAAACATTTGACGAGGCACCGTATTTTGGTCCGGTCCAGCCAAGAAGAGGATCATAACTACCTCGTCGAGCGAGGTCGCAAACGCGATTACGGCGCCCGACACCACACCTGGAAATACCAGAGGTAAGGTCACCTTGAAAAACGCACGAATCGGTGTTGCTCCGAGGCTGGTTGCCGCTCGAACGAGGTTTTGATCGAACCCAGACAACGTTGCGCCAACAGTGACAACGACGAACGGGACTGCGAGTGTCGTATGAGCGAGGATAATGCCCACCAGTGAATTCGTGAGACCAATAGGCGCAAATGCAAAATAAGTCGCCACCGCGAGCACGATCGTTGGCATTACAATTGGCAAGATAAAAAAGCTTGTGACAAGCCGTTTGAATGGAAACCCGTCGCGAGAAAGCCCCAAGGCAGCGAGCGTGCCCAACGTGGTAGCGAGCACGGCCGTTGACGTACCGACAATAAAGGTATTTCGAAATGCCAAGGTCCACTCCGGATTAAAAAGAAAGTCCTCGTACCAGCGAAACGAATAGCTCGGTATTGGATATTGAAGAAATGAACTTGAAGTCAGCGACAGAGGAATAATGGCGAGGAGCGGCGAAACCAGAAAAAACAGAACCGCCAGCGACAGAAGCCAAAGCATCGCTCGAAGGACGCGCCCTAAAACTGTCGGATAGTATTGACCGGTCACGGTATATTTCCTGGCACGACGTTCAGCAATCGGCTGTACGTCCAGAATAAGAGCACGGTCGCTATAAGCAGCCAGACGCTTAGCGCACAAGCAAGGCCCCAATTGGCCGACGTATTGGTGTAGAAGGCAATGTAGTAGCTGATCATCTGATCGTCCGCTCCGCCAACAAGAGCCGGCGTCACATAAAAGCCTATCGCAATCGCGAAAACCAAGAGACACCCGGCGCTTATGCCCGGCGCGCATTGCGGCAAATAAACCTTCAGAAACGTCCTCAACGGAGTAGCTCCAAGGCTAGCGGCCGCTCGGCTGTAGACGGGTGAAATATTTCGCATCACGCTGTAAAGCGGCAACACGAAATACGGCAGCAGGATATGAGTCATCGCAATATAGACACCGACTCGATTGTAGATGAGAGCCAATGGCTCCTGCGTGAGTTGTAAATCGTGGAGGACACTGTTCACCACACCGTTGTTTTGGAGCAGCACGACCCACGCTGCTGTTCGCACCAAAAGTGATGTCCAGAAAGGCACAAGCACGAGCACAAGCATTGGATAGGCTAACCGCGCTGGAATAGTTGTGAGGAAATATGAAAGAGGAAATCCGAGCAGGAGGCAGATCACCGTAACGACAAATGAGATGAAAAACGTTCTTCCGAACAGCTGAAGGAACACACTGTCCTCTTTTGAACGCATGGATGTTGTACCGTCGGCATTCATTTTCATGTCTATCGCTGACAATAAAAAGAACAGCGACACCGGCCCGGTCGCATTTTTGATCGCACCCCAATGCTTTAGGTCACCCCATGCCGGGTCGAGTTGAATCATTACATCTTTGAACGACGATTCCTTGGCCACACCGGGAAGCCTGCGTGCGGTCGCAAAAAGGAGCGAGCGAAAACCCGCGATATCGTAATTCAGGCGTCTTGCAGCTAGCGCCAGAGTTTCATTTTCGCGGGCTCCCTGAAGATCCACGGCAAGCAATCGATAAACCGATTCATCCGGCAAGGATTGGCCATCCCAAATGCGCAGCGCATCTATTGTTCTTGGAAGCGCGTGAACGACATCGGAATCATCTATCGCGCGCCAGAAGGTTCCGGCAATCGGAACTCCCAACGTCAAGACTAGGAATAGAAAAAGCGGCACAACCAAGCCGACCGAAACAAATTGTCGGCCTAGTTTTGAACGGCGGTGCTGCGCGCGCAGGACCAGAACGTCACTCATGGCTCAGTCGCGGGTCTCTCGCAGTAAACAAGTGGGGCACGAATTGCCTTTCGTACCCCACTCGCTCGACCTTCCAGAAGGGAATCGCGCTTTCTATTGCGCAGCCCACTTCGTGAAGCGCTCGTTGAGCTTATCGAGGTTATCCAGCCAGAATGCCGCGTTCACCTCAAACGCACCCGAGTGATTTTCGGGGGCGGATGGAAGTTCGGCCGCGATGTCCTTGCTGACTAAGGATACGGCTTGTTTGTTGGATGTGCCATTTGCCATGAGTCGAAGCTGCTGCGCTTGCCGCTCGGCATTGCCCATGAAATCAAGCAACTTATAGGCCGCATCCTTGTTGGGCGAGCCCTTCAGGATCACCCAGCTATCCCACGTGAACATGCTATCCTTCCAGATCATTTTAAATTTTTTGCCGGCCTTGTTCGCAGCGGTAATTCGCCCATTGTAGATGCCGGACATGGCCACTTCGTTCGAGGCGAGGAGCTCGACCGGCTTCTGGCCCGTCTGCCACCAGATAATCATCGGCTTGATGGTGTCGAGCTTCTTGAAAGCACGGGCAACGCCTACTTCCGTTCCGAGTACCTTGTAGATATCCTTGGCAGGCACGCCGTCACCCAAAAGCGCGATCTCGAGCGTGAGTTTCGGACCGGAGCGCAGGCCGCGCTTGCCCGGAAATTTTTTCAGATCGAAGAAGTCGACCCAACCCGTTGGCTCCGTTTGGAGTCTTGCCGAGTCGTAGCCAAGCACAAAGTTATATAGAAGCGATCCAATGCCGCACGGGCTCACAGACTCGGGAATGTAGATGTCTTTGCCTCCCAACCGTGAGACGTCGAGCTTCTCATAAAGGTTCTCTTCACAGCCGATAGCCAGTTCGTCGGATTCGACCTGGACAACGTCCCAATCGGCTTGCCCGCTTTGGACTTTGGCGCGGAGGATACCCATGCCTCCTTCCCACGACACCTCTTTCAATGGAATCTTGGTCGTTTCTGAAAACGGCTTGAATTGGGCTGTGCTTTGGGCAATCTGGACAGGGCCACCCCATGCCACGACCGTGAGATCGCGCGCTGACGCCGTCGATGACAAGCCAGCCACTGCAACAAGAAGCAATGCAGCCTTTGACATTTTCAGGATCATATCATCCTCCCTAGTTTGTTAACGTGTAGATTCACTTCCGAGATCGAGTGCGCGGCAATCCGTGGCGTTCCAGCCTATTCGGACCCTTTGCCCCGCAGTCATGCCACTACCACCGTGAAGGTTATTCGGAATTTTCACGATGAAAGTGTCTTGATCGCCGAGAGTTAGTCTGACCCGGACGTGATCACCGTGATACGTCAACTCTCGGATTGTCGCTTCAAAAATATTGTCGGTCGAACCGGCAGCCGGATTAAGCGCGGCACGCTCCGGCCGGACCGCGACCATGACATTATCGTCGACAGCCATTTGAGTGATCGGCAACGCATGCACAGGACCCCACTTACTGTCGACAACGCATCGATCCGGCCGGCACAGGGATACTTTTCCGCGGAAACAGTTGTTGTCGCCAACGAACGTCGCCACAAAAGAAGTTTGAGGCCGTTCATAGAGGTCCGCAGGAATCGAAATCTGCTCGATACGCCCCTTATTAAGGACCGCAATGCGGGTCGACATGGTCAGCGCTTCGTCCTGATCGTGCGTGACATAAATAACGCTCAGGCCGAGCGTCTGATGAATCTGCTTGATCTCGTATTGCATCGCTTCGCGCAGTTGACGGTCGAGCGCACCTAATGGCTCGTCCATGAGAACCAACGTTGGGTCGAATATCAACGCACGCGCCAATGCAATTCGCTGTTGCTGACCGCCAGATAGCTGATTGGTTCGGCGCTCTGCGTAGCCACTCAACCGGACAATATCGAGGACCCGTCGAATCTTTTTTTTAATTTCTTCCCTTGAGACCTGGCGCGCCTCAAGCGGAAAGGCCAGATTTTTTTCTACCGTCATATGTGGAAACAGCGCATAGTTTTGGAACACGACACCTATATTGCGCCTGTGAGGGGGTACTCGCGTTATCGACTTGCCATTCAAGAGAATGTCACCTGACGTTGGCTGTTCGAAGCCAGCGACCATCATGAGAGACGAGGTCTTCCCGGAGCCAGAAGAGCCTAACAATGTAAGAAATTCGCCGCGGTGGACGTCAAGATTGAGGTCGTTTACGACCAAAGACCGACCGTCGTAGGTCTTATTGATGCCGACGAAACTAACAATCGTATCGGTCATCCGGTCAGGTCCAACTGTCACACCTCAGTACTGGCGAGCCTTTAGCTTTCAAATAAACATATAAAACATATGCAAATTAAATTCGTTTGGCAACGATGGTCTCCGCTGCAACGCACATTGCATGCGATTTAGGCGCAAGAAGTGTTAGCGGCCAACTCGGGCGTACGACGCGGCTTCGGTAAGGGCCGGCGGCCTTACTTGTACATCAATAAAGTACGGACGCCCGTCTTCCAAAGCAGCGAGTCCGCGCCGAATCGCCGGCAGCAACTCGGACTTGGTCTTGACCGGGCCCTCCCCTTCAACACCCTGTGCTTTCGCAAGGCCGACAAGATCGAGTTCGGGATCCGTGAGTCGTTGACCGATCCAGTTGTTTTCTCTGGGTCGTCTTCTGAAGCTGGCCATCACGTTTTGATGAATTTCATCGTTGAAATTCGATCGGTTGTTAGCGACGATGAACAGCGCAGGAATCTTGTAATGTGACGCAGTCCACAAAGCAGTAGTACCCTGCAGAAAATCTCCGTCACCCAAAACAGAAATGACAGGTCGCCCGGTTTCCTTCATCGCCAAGGCGGCACCAACCGTGATCCCCGGTCCGGCGGCTAAGCCGGCACCACCGTCATGGCCCAAGAAATCAAGCGGGTCACGATAGTGATAGCCCGTGCCTACCCAAGAGAGCGGAAGATGCGCCAGTGTGAATTTTTGGCTGCCTCGAATTTCCGCCAAAGCCATCTCGATATCGGAATTGGCCAGTTCCTCTTCCGACCGCGCGCTATACCTAAGAGGCTGTTTAGGAACCCGTGGCTTTCCGTCCCACCGAGACCGGTCGACTAGCGACGGGACAAGTGCGTTTAACAGCTGGTGAACAAATATGTCCGGATCAGCTTTGATCTGAACATCGACCGGCGGTAGGCCAAAGTGATCGAGACTCCATCCGTTGTGTAACGCCAAATCCAACGAGGCATGGACGATGGTTGCCGAAAGCCGCGCTGTGTTGAGCGTTACCTCTTGAATGAGGCCGTTTAGATCCACCCAGTCAAAACTGACAATCACATCAGCTTGGATGATCGCCTGTTTGGCCTCAGTTGTTAATTGATCGATCGGACCTCCAACGTGCAATCCGTGCTCAGTCGGGAAAGCAGCCCGTTCGCGCTGTGACGTGAAAACAGAAGCCGAGACTAGTTCGGCAAGTTGGATACGACGGTCCCAAGCAGAAGGCTCTCGCGAACCACGGCCAAACAAGAAAACCGGATGTTTGGCCCCTGCTACGCGTCCGGCAACCTGCGCCGCGTCGTACTCATTCGCGCTCGGGGGTAACGCTGCGCGGTATTTCTGAGGATCCGGAAGTTCAATGGCGTCGTCCGCCAGCGGCTGCTCCTGAAGGCCGGCATCAAGGCAAATGTAGATCGGCGCCGTCGGCGCGTCGGTCGCCATATGCGCCCCTCTTAAGAACGATTGAATAATGCCTTGGGCCGATCTCGGCTCGTCATCCCATTTCGTAAAATTTCTCAACAAGGCACCCTGGTCCTTGCATGTGTGAATCCAATCAATCCACGGACGACGCTTCTCAAATTCAACTGGCCCTGTCGCGCCGATGACAATCATCGGCATGCGGTCGCACCATGCATTAAAGATGCCCATAAGCCCATGCATCAGTCCGACATTGCTATGCAGGACGCAAGCCATCGGCTTGCCCGTCACTTTCGCGTATCCGTGCGCGATGGAAACGACATGATCCTCATGTAAGCAGACTAACATCTGCGGGTTACGATTGCCCAGGTAGTTCACCAGGCTATCTTGAAAGCCGCGATAGCTCGCGCCCGGGTTCATCGCGATGTATGGGATGTTCAGTCTGCGCAGCATCTCTGCCGCAAGATCACTGTGCCATTGGATCTGGCGGTTTGTGCCAATTCGCTTCGGTAATTCAACGTTGTTCATTTAGACCACTCTGAAATGCTCAGTCGCATCAATTTTGCTATTGAGCTTTCTAGATAATGTTTGTGCCCGACCGACCAAGTTGGAATACTCACATCGGATGTCGCGCCTCAATGGCCTCACCTTTCACAAAGCTCCTCTTGAAAGCGGCGGGCGTGTTGCGTGCGCCATCTATTGATGGCGCTAGACTCTAAAATGTCAATGTAGGACCCGATGAGCGATGCCGCAAAATGTCTCGCCACAATGCGTTGAATCTATTGGCTACGCCATATATCTATAATATATTGCTAAATTGAGTTGTTGTAGCAGCCCTGCCGAGAGCGCTATTGCTACAGCTCGATTGAACCACCCGTTGCGGTGACGCCCCCGGTAAAGCACGAGGAACGAAATGAAAGCTTGGATGTCATACGCCTTCAACGACATGCGTCTAGAAGACGTGCCAATGCCGCGGGCCGAGCCCGGTTGGGTTGTTTGCAAAGTGCGAATTTTTGAATTGTCGGTGACAGAGGTCGCTGAGTTTCGCGGATTGCCCGTTCCGTCGCACGAACACATCAAAAAGATGCTGGAAGAACGCGCGCCACTCCAACTGTGGGGCCACGAGTTCTGTGGCGATGTCGTCGAGGTTGGCGCTGGCGTCACGAACGTCAGAGTCGGTGATAGGGTCTTTTATCATCGCGGCGCGCCCTGCGGGACATGCAAATACTGCGCATCCGGGATGACGAATATTTGCCGATCAGCGATCAGCGTTTCCGAAGACACACCTGGCTGTCTTGCCGAGTATTTCCCCATCCCCGCAAGCACAATCGCCACTCTGCGCCCAGAAATCACTGACAAGGAAGCGTGCGCACTTCAGCCTCTCGTCTCGGTGGTTGGACGAATGGAAGCTGCAGGAATCGAAATGGGAGACACGGTCGTTGTCATTGGCCAGGGGCCTATGGGCCTTTTTTGCACCCAGGTCGCGCGCGTCGCCGGAGCTGCAAAGGTCATTGCAGTCGCCAAGCGCGATCCTGTTCTTGAAATGTCAAAGCGCCTTGGCGCAGACATCACTATCAATATTACCAAAACTGATCCGGTCGAAGCGGTCCTCGGTATCACTAACGGATTGGGCTGCGACGTCGTATTTGAATGTGCCGGTGGCAGCAAAGATCAGGGGCATGCGGGCGTCGATACATTCATTCAAGGCACCGAAATGCTGCGTAACGAGGGACGCATCACCGAGCTCGGCCACCTACCCGCAGGGTCCGCGATCCCCCTTCGGCAAATAGACAAGAAAGGCCTTCGGGTCATCGGTACGCGCAGCCCATCGCCAAAAATGGTCAATTACGCGATGGACCTCGTTGCAACGAAACGTGTTCAGATCGAACCGATGATTACGCACGTTCTGCACGGCCTCGAAAAGGTACCTGAGGCACTCGAGATCTCGGGCAACAAGGCGAAATACGGCGCGATCAATCCAGCGCAAGTTATATTGTGATAATCCCGTGACTTGTTGCGCACCTGACTTTGTTTCAAGCTCGGTGCTTGTCTTGATTACAGAGATCGACGGCAATCCGCGCGTACGCGCAGGCTGTCTGATACAGTGTCTCACTCGGTAACGCACGCTTGTAGGCGTGGGTTGCTGCTCTAGGACCGTAAGTGAGCGCAGGAATGCCGAGCTCATTGTAGATATTTATGTCCCGCCACAGGCTCGATGCCTCAACGTTGGCTTGTTTAGGTTCAGACCCAAATGTAGCGACGTGTGCCCGCTGTACGCTCTGTGCAAGACGATCAATATTTTGGGCCTCATATCCACGCCGAAACGCAACTAATTCGACGGTAGCGGTAAGACCGATTCGGTCAAGAACACCCTGAATTTCGTCCCGAGTGCTCAGGGGGTCCTGTTTTGGTGTTGCTCGGACGTCGAGATAGAGCGCAGCAATTTGCGGCGCGAGGATCGGCCGTGTGTGATCTCCGCTACGAATTCCTCCAATCTGTGCTTTCGGGACAATCGTACCACCGAGGCAGCGATAGACGTTGCGTTTCTGATAGTCGGAAGCCCAGTCTTCGAGAGCAGCAATAGCAGCCGCAGCCGCGACGATCATGTTTGGGCTTTTCGCCAACGTCGTGCGGTCGGGTAGGTACGGCGTATAGAATGGCGGCTGATCAGATGTCAGCGTCACCTTGTACCAGTATTCACCGGGCTCGACCCAAACGATTCCAAAGCCAGTTCCTTCCGCTACCAATGCATAGTCAGCGATACCGCCGTGGGTCGCGAGAAAACGCGCACCCAGGTCCTTCGTTTCTAGAATCTCGCCCGGTTCGGAGTCGACCGGCTCATGACTTGTCTCGGCAATCACAGCAGTAAGAATCAGATCGCCTTTTAGCTTATATCCGGACTTCCTGATCGCCTTGGCGGCCATCAGAAACGCAGCCATCGGTCCTTTGTCGTTGACAATTCCCTCACCAACCAAAAGATCACCTTCTTCCCAAGCTTTGCGATATTCCGGGGCATTGACATCGAGATGCACCAAGTCCTGTTCTCGGGGGATGTGAGTGTCCATGTGGCTGTTGAACAGAAGGCTGAAGCCACCGCCGCTCCCTCGAAGCGAGCCCATGACGTTAAATCGGTCGTGAAACAAACCAAGTTTTCGCGGCGCAAAGTTCTCCTCGTCCATCCACTGATATATGCGTTGTCCCACCGCCGCCTCGTGTGTTACTGCGCTATCAATGTTTGACAGCTCAAGCGCGAGTTCGATTAGCGCTTGGCGATCGATAAGCGAGACGATTTCGTCGGCTACAGACATCAACGTTCCCCCCGTGATATTGCGGCTAGATCGAGTTTGTGTCGGCGGATCAGCAGATTGGCCTATTAAAACATCAAGCATCAAGTGTGCCTACTAAGGCCCCGCGAAGCGCATTTGTCTATTTGACTTTGCTATTTTTTATAGCAATCTTTGGGTATGGGACCGAACCTGAAGATATGGTCCTGTCAAATGCGAGCAAAGCCCGGGGGTCGAACAATAAGGAGACGCAGTCATGAACTCTTTTAAATTACTGGTGCCTGCAGTTGTTGCGGCACTGGCACAGGTTACTTCGCCGGCTCTAAGCCAGCCGATGGAAAAGGTGAAAGTCGCTACTTCATTCCTGGGGAACTGGGACACATCGCAACCGTCGTACTGCAAGGATCGCGGCGAGTTCGCCAAGGCAGGCCTTGACGTTGAAGTCATAAACACGCGCGGCGGCTCCGAGAATATTCAAGCCGTCGTCGCTGGGGGTATGGACATCGGATATACGCCTGGGGTGAATGCCGTATTTGCGGCCTATGCTCAGGGCGCGAACATTAAGGTCATCTCGGCCGAATTCCGCGGGCAGAACGATACTTATTTCTATGTACCCCAGGACAGCCCCATTAAGTCGATTAACGACCTGCACGGAAAGACAATTGCATTTCCACGCCCTGGCGGAGCGAGTGAATCACTGGTGTTGGCTTTGAAACACGATATGAAGCTCGATGACTTGAAACCCGTTGCGACGGGTGGTCTGGACGCCACCTACACTATGACCATGACCAAGCAGGTCGACGTTGGCTTTTCTTTCCCACCGGCAATGTTGGCGAACGTGGAAAAAGGCGACGTTCGCATTTTGTTTTCCGGTGACGCCGTCGAATCGCAGCGAAATCTGACGGGCCGCGTGAACATCGCGAACCGAGATTTTCTGAAGAACAAGAGGCCCGTCGTCGAAAAATTTATGCGAGTGTTAGACAAGTGTATCGATCAGGCCTACGCCGACATGGACGCCTCGGCAAAGTGGTACGGCGCCCTCAACAAGGTCGACCTTTCCATCGCGAAAAAGGCACTAACATTCTACGATCGCAGCACGCTCAACTTCGGTCCGATCCTCGGATTAGACGAAGTCATGAAAATGGCTGTCGATGGCAAGTTCATCAACAAGCCTTTAACTCCGGCCCAGGTGAAAGACCTGATTGATATCGTCTACACCACACCGAAGAAATGACCTGACCCGAACGGGTTCTCACTCATTGTGAGGGCCCGTTTATTCAGGGGTGGCGTAGTGTCGATTACGAATGATAACGGCCCAAAAGCACATCAATCGTATTGACGACTTGGTCGACATTGGCCTCGGAAAAAGTTAGTGGCGGCCGTATTTTCAGAATATTGCGATATGGGCCGAGCGCGTTAATCAAAATTCCTTCTTCACGAAGATCATTCACCACACGGAGTGAGGTTACGCTGTCGGGTTCTTTTGTTTGCCGACTCGTTACAAACTCCACGCCGACAAATAGACCTGCGCCGCGCACATCACCGATGGACGGATATTTGTCCTTCAGTTTGCTGAGGCCGGCGAGCAAGTATGATCCGACGCGGCGCGCATTATCGACGAGCCCCTCTTGCTCGATAACCTCGAGTACAGCTAGGCCGGCGGAGCAGCAAACTGGATTTCCCCCAAATGTATTGAAATAGCGTTGCTTCGCGCCAAATTGTGCCAACAACTCTGGGCGTATAACGACACCACCGATCGGCATACCATTGCCCATTGGCTTGCCGAGAACCACGATATCTGGGACCACGTTATGTCTTTGGAAGCCCCACATCTCGCCAGTTCTCGCGAAACCGCCTTGAACCTCGTCCGCAATCAGTACGCCTCCTTCTCGCCTCACCACTTCCGCGGCCAGCTTCAGGAATCCCGGTGGATTGACATGAAAACCGTCACTCGAGAACACCGTATCGACGACCATGCCGGCGAACTTGATTCCTGCTCGCTTCAGGTCCGCAATTGCTTCCGCTACGTTGTCGGCAAAGGTCCCGCTTACCAGAGCACTCGATAGGCGATAGGCGTCCGGAGCCGGCACAGTGCGGACGTTCCGACTCATAGTGCCTCGTGATGGTGAAATCTCGGACGCCGCCGCGGTTGTTCCATGATAAGCGTCGCGCGTCACAACGATGCCTTCTCCCTGGCAGACAAACCGAGCAACACGTAATGCAAGGTCGATCGATTCGCTCCCGGAGCACGTGAACATCACGTTTCCGAGCTCGGCAGGAAACGTCTTCAGCAGTCTCTCTGCGTAATCTACCACGTGCTCGAACAAATAACGTGTATGCGTATTTAGCGTTGCCATCTGCCGCGAGACGGCTTCAACGACATGCGGATGACAGTGGCCGACAGACGGAACGTTGTTGTATCCATCTAAATACCGGCGTCCACTGTCATCATAGAGCCATACGCCCTCGCCTCGCTTGACATGAACCGGATGATTGTAAAACAACCTGTAACAGGGGCCGAGCGAGCGATCTCGTCGCGCAATCAAGTCCTTTGTCGCTTGGTCAAGCCCACTGTCCTTGGATGGATCGAAAGAGTTACTAACTGAGGCTGTCGCCATTGTGTCTATCCATTGTGGCTGCAGACCCGGCGCAATGCCGCGGTCGTCTGGTTGCGTGAAATTGCAGATAACCGGTCAAGCCGAGCCCAATTGGCCGGCGTATTGCGGAGTATGTGATCTCGCCGCTCCGGAAACTGCGAGGCTCGCCATTCAGTAATCAGGATACTCATCGCCACTCGTACGGAAATCAGATCATGCATCAGCGCAATCTCATCATCGATGAGCGGCGTTACCTGGTGATATCCCGCAATGAACTCAAAAGACCCATCAAGCAGAGAATCCGCTTCCGTCAGTTGATTGGCGGCTCCGATGGCTACGTCGTTAACGAGCGCCGTCCGAACCATGTCGCCAAAATCAATGATGGCGACAATTTTGTCGTTGTCCTCAGCGCTTACAATGACATTATTGCGGTTAAAATCGTTATGAATCGCCTGCGTTCGGAGCTTTGAGAGAGTGGGCTCAACGCGTTCGTCGAAATTATCCAGACATCGAGAGAGCTGCGCGCGGCGCCCCGGTTCCCTTGCGATTTCCGCTATGAGCGGTCGCAGATGGCCCGCCTGACTTATGTCCCACGCCAACTTTTGTCTTGTCGCCGGGTGATCGAACTCTCGCAACGCAAGTGCCAATTCAGCGCATAGCCTCCCGACATTGCGTCGCTGCTTTGAGCTGTGCTTGGAAAAACGAAGCAAATCACCTGGAATAAAGGACACAAGCCTGGCGCTTGATGAACCGCCGTTGGACAAAGGAAAGCGTGCCTCATGTCTCCCGTCGAGACACGGAATGACGCGCTGCGTCGGCAGCCAGCGAGCGGTACTAGCGAGAAAAAGGAGAACTTCAATTTGAAGATTCGTTGTTTCTGGATCTTCGTCCGGGTGGGCGACCTTGAAGACGTAATCGATACCCTTCTGACCGGAGATATGAAATGTCCGGTCACGTTCGCCGGCGAGAGGCTGGACATGACCGACAATGCCGTAGTGCACCTTTACAAAGCGCTGAACTCCTTCCAGATCGACGTCTGGAGGCGCATTCAATAGGCTTGCATTGAGAACGTATGGCAATCCGCCAACGGCAGTCGAGGCGTTCATTTGATCGTCCCGGTTCGAGAAAGATCTTTAACGTCGTGCTCTTTCGGCCACTGACAACCTAGCAGGGCTACGTCTCGGACAAAATGCGCGAGGACCGATAGCCGACGTCCAGAAGCGTCCTTGCCCACCGAACTGGTAGATAGCCTTGAGCTCGGCAGTGGAGGCCGCAAGTTTGTCGACGAAGGACGCCATTCAAAAGCTGCGTTACGCTGCCCGAGTGACAAATCTAAATTCAAAGAGCGCACCATCCCCCATCAACCGTTATCGTTTCGCCACTTATAAAGCCGGACGCATCCGATACGAGAAATGCAACCGGTCCGCCAATTTCCCTCAGAGTCCCACGTCGACCCATAGGCGTAGATTTCTTGATTTGGCGCTCTACCTCCGCGTCTACAGGTTTGTGCTCGGATGCCTTCATGCGGTGCGCGGTCCAACCCGGATTGATGGTGTTGACCCTGACGTTGTGGCGGCCCCATTCTGCGCAGAGCGACCGAGCGAGTTGGTCGACGCCGGCTTTCGATACCGAATAGGCCGACAAATTCTCAATTGCGATCAGGCTGCAATTTGAAGAGATCAAAACAATCGAGCCGGATTGTTGTTTGATCATTTGTAACGCAGCGGCTTGAGCGCAAAAGAACGCGCCCATCAGATTGACCGACAGTACTTCCTGCAATTCGGCC
>Ga0207071_1003_pt1 | contig 56845 bp, 52 predicted proteins | sample Alteio_BWMinHeat_67_FD_153531 | JGI IMG/M metagenome (GOLD analysis project Ga0207071, IMG submission 153531) | Enriched cells from forest soil in Barre Woods Harvard Forest LTER site, Petersham, Massachusetts, United States -... | ecosystem: Environmental > Terrestrial > Soil > Temperate forest >...
TCAGAAGTCGGGCGGAATTGATAAAGTTGCCTGTTCTTTTCCCTGTTAGCAGGGAATTGGCTCGTGGAGACGGGTTCGATAGTGACTGGATCCACCACCACCCAGTCCCTATCGAACCCAGAATTTCCGGTCTCTGGTGCACGAAGCCGATATGTGCGGGCGTTGCGCGCGAAGTTGCGCGGCCTTCGGTCTCTGTTCGCGGTGGTTTGGTGAATGTGGCAGATTTGGACCTTCAGTCTCTGGTGCCTGAATTTCCGTTTCCGCGATGCACTGCTAGGTTTGCGCGGTTGATCCGAGCGCGCGGTATTGGCGAAGCCATTCGGCCGGAAGATCACAGAGCCGTGCATACTGCAGGTATCGCCGTGAAATGGGTCGCGGATGGCTCATCCGAAACAAGCCTTTTCATTACGTCTTCTAGTTGAACCACCAATACAATTAAGGTACTTCAGCTTCTCGTCGACGAGGCCTATAACATTGCCATTATTGGCGTTTGATTGTGCGTCGCGCCACGGTCGCGGCTTATGCAGTTTGACCTGACCGTATTTATTCTGCTAAATTTGTTATACTATATGGGGTAACTTGAGGAGACGACAAATGGTGCCAGCTCCCGATGACGAGGATCGTCGTAAATTCCTCGCTTCATGCGGCAAATTCGTTACAGTTACGCCGCCAATCATCACACTGCTTTTGTCCACATCGCTCACGTCACGAGCAGTAGCGGCATCTGGTTCACTTCCTGGGCTTTCATGATACTGAGATTGGGTCTGGATGCTTGCCTGCGGTAACGCATCCAGCCTTTTTTTATTTAGTCGTTTTGTGTTCGCAATTGTCCTACATGACCCGTCGATAACGGGGATTCTAAGAAATTATTTGTAATACCGTTTCTATTTTTGAGCTGACGAAGAAGCCTATTGGCACGTTTCTGGCGAGGCTTCAGATAAAAATCCAATTCCCGGTATTTCCCCTAGCAGCAAATACCCACTCGCCGCTAAATACTTGAAGCACGCTAGGAGAGATCCTTGTCAGAAGTTGCAATCGATAAACAATACGTTCTTCGTCGCGACCAAGGTGCTGCTTTCTTTTTGTTGAACGACCAAAAGGTACTGTTCAGCGAGTCGACCCAAGAAATGTACGTGCTTAATGACTTGGCCGCTTACATTTGGTGTCGGCTAGAAGAGAAACAAAAGGTCTCTGAAATTTGTGCGGATTTGGTCAAATCTGGAGTGAGCCGGGGCGACGCAAAAAAATATGTAAACGAAGCCGTTTGGCATTGGCTCAAGTTTGGACTCTTGAGGCTTGAGCACGAATGCACGGGCAGCAGTACTTCATGCTCTGCGATGTATTCTTTGAATGTCGATATCGGCGGCCTTAGGGTGACACTAAATATTGCAAATGAACGACTGATGCAATTGTTCGGTCCCGTCTTCGAACACCTTCCTTCTTCGGCGGAAGATCCACATTGCATTCTAGAGATAAATGAAATGGGAGGTATGACTTTAGTATTTGAGAATCGATCAACCGTTATTTGCTGTCGCCTGAACGAAGCCGTTCCTTTGATCAAGGCTTATATTACTGAGCGAATTTGTCGCCTAGACGCAACACGTGTAGTTTTTCATGCTGCTACCCTTATACTCAACAACAAGGCGTTGCTGATCAGCGGTGCTCCTGGTGCCGGGAAAAGTACGCTATCAACCCGATTGCTCGAAGAGGGCTTCGAATATGCGGGTGACGACATTGCACTCATAGGTCTTGATGGGGAAGTCCGGGGTGTACCATTCGCGCTGACGCTAAAGCGGGATTCGTGGAAACTTGTTAGCCATTTTCGTCCTGAACTTGAAAGCCTTGCCATTCACGATCGACCGGACCAACTGAAAGTGCGCTTCTTGGTGCCGCAACGCATCGCCAGCCGTGAAACTAGCGTTGCCAGTTGGATTATCTTTATTCGCCGAACGCCTTTTGGCCCGTCTGCATTGGCGCCGCTCAGCCGAACTGAAGTGATGGGGAGGTTTATAGCAAGTAGCTATTCGCCAGGCGGGAAACTTACTTTGGCATCATGTGCCGCACTACGACGCACGATAGCGGGAGCTATCTCCTTTGAACTGACCTATTCAAATCTTGAGAGCGCCCGAGACAAGATTATGGATCTCTGTTGTGCTTAGTCGAAATGCGCCATTTTTTCATTTGTGCGAATGTCTGCAAGGCAAATTGCCCGCGAGAAAAATTGATTGGATGTCCGTAATCGAGCTAGCAAATAACAGCTTGACGACCCCAGTATTGAAAGATTTTGCGAATCAGTTTTCAAAAGAAGTGCCGGCAGATGTACAAGCCTACTTGACCGAGATCCATGGACGCAATCGCGTTCGAAATGAGCGTTTAGCAAAACAGTTGGTTGAGGCTATCGCTGCCCTTAACTCGGTCAATATTACGCCCACGCTAATAAAAGGTGCGGCGATGCTTGTCTCGACCGATGCTCTTAAAACGGGCAATAGGATAATGGCTGATCTCGACATTTTGGTCGCGCCTGAACAAATAAAGTCAGCCTTAAACTGCCTTTCGCAGCTAGGCTACAGCGTAAGTACTGGAGATCCAGTTGACCCTCGAATCCATTTTGTAACGGTTCAACGGCCTGATGATGTGGGACAGATCGACTTGCACCGAAGATTGCCTGGCCCCAACTTCTTTTACTCAACGCTTGGTCCGATACATGCGCATTGTAAGATATTTATGTACAAGAATGTCAGCACTAATCTTCTGTCTCCCACGTATCACGCGCTCATTCTGATTTGTCACGATCAGTTTCAGGATGGAGATTACAGAGCCGCAAAAATTGATCTTCGGCATTTTCTAGATTTACGCGAGTTAATAAACTCGCCGGAAGGAGTAGATTGGGAGTTACTTGATTCTTTGCCCAAGGATAACTTCGTCAGAAACGGGATCGAGACGTATCTTGTCACACTCCACGAACTACTCGACGTCGAGGTGCCACTTAGATTTCGGAAGCATTTCGTGCCGCGCTTCCAATATTGGCGGCGTTCGCAGAACATAAATATGCCCAAGCTTCGATTTATTTTGTCGTTGACAGCCCTGATGTTGGATTGTCCAGGCTATTTGAAACACCGGAAACAGACGTTTCTCGGCCGTATCAATGATCTGCCACGACAGCCTGATCAAATTGGACGGTCCGTGCGGAAAGCGCCAACTTGGGGCGGCCTAAAATGGATGCTACATCACCAATATTTTGATAAAGAGCAAATCGCCGGCAAAATAGGCTGACTTATCTTTATCTTCAGGACGCTTTTCTAGTACCTGCTATTTCATGACAGACGTGCTCAATGCTCAAGGTTCAGGTTATTGAAAAAACTTGTGTCCTGGCTTGGCTATGAGGCGCTGCTCCGGACTGTCGCCAATTGGTGGATCATCTGTGACCCGGTCGAGCCCGCGGACGCGGTCGCTATTCTCGGGGGGGATCCAGGTCTGAGAGCTCTAGCAGCCGCTCAATATTATCGCGCAGGACTAGTCGACAAAGTATTGATATCTGTTGGACACCATTTGATCTTTGCGAATCCGAGGGTGGCGCGCCGCGTGTTGGCCACTCAACTCTATGTGCCTGAGAGCGCAATCGAAATATTTGGATCCGTTGCGCGGGATACATACCAAGAAGCCGTCGCATTACGAGAATGGGCTTTGCAAAATCATGCGCGAGAAATTCTCGTGCCTGTGGAGACGTTTTGTTCGCGTCGTGTCCGCTGGATCTTCAACAAGCAGCTCGCTAAGATTGGAGTACGAGTTCAAGTGTCTGCACTCGAAGCCGAAGAATACAGCCGCGACAAGTGGTGGGAGAGTGAAAAGACGTTACGCTTATTTCGGGACGAGGTGATTAAGTATGTATATTATCGTATTAGATATTGAGGCGAATATATTCAAAAAGCAGTGAGTGAAGAGCCTAGCCGAAAAGATGCTGTTGGCCATAGCTTGCGGAACCATCTTCACAAGAGCCAGCATTTGCCAATCACCTTGTCGGCGGTCGCGGTCGTCCGGGTCAATCCGCGCAGTCGGCGAGGCCGGGCATTCTGACTTCGCGATAAACAGCTTGTGCTGCGCCAGCGTCGAAAATCGGTCGCGATCCATTGAATTAGAAGAAATCAGGATTGAAGGCTTATGTCTCGCTTCCATCCGCGGTCGCGTCGTTAAGCACCCGGATGGTATTCTCACTGAGAGTCAGCGAAACGGCACGCATAATTTCGTCGAGCTGTTGGCGTGAGGTTGCACTGACGATGGGTGCGGTGATGCTTGGGCGAGCCAACAGCCAAGCGAGGGAGACCTGAGCCGGCGTCGATTCGATTTCCGCAGCCACCGCGTCGAGCGCAGCGATAATTCGCAGCCCACGATGGTTTAGATACCTCTTCGCATTTGTGCCGCGTGGGCTTTTTTCAAAATCTTTTTCCCTACGGTATTTGCCGGTGAGAAAGCCACCTGCAAGGGCGGAATACGGAATCACGCCAATGCCATAGGCGCAACAAAGCCCCTCTAACCCGTGCTGGTATGGGGCTGCGGTGTATAGATTGTATTCGGTCTGCAGGCTCTCATAACGCGGTAAGCCCAAACGCCAGCTCGCCGCCAGCGCAGCGCTCAGCTGCGCGCCGGTATAATTCGAAGCCCCGATCGCCCGAACTTTGCCAACCGCAATAAGCTCTCCAAAAGTCGATAACGTCTCCTCGATCGAGGTTTCCGGGTCGGCGACGTGCGATTGGTACAAGTCGATATAATCCGTTTGGAGACGCCGCAATGACCCCTCAACAGAGGCGCGAATATGCGTTTTCGAGAGGCCCTTCCTGCCTCTCATTTCCAAACCAACTTTGGTTGCAATCACAATCTGTGCGCGGTTGGCACGGCTCTTCATCCAGTTGCCGATGATGATTTCTGAGTCCCCGCCATGGCTTCCCGGTACCCCGCGCGAATAAACATCGGCGGTGTCGATAAAGTTGAATCCGGTCGCAGCGAAGGCATCCAGCAATTCGAAAGAGCGCTTCTCGTCGATTGTCCAGCCAAACACATTCCCACCAAAACATAATTGAGATACTTTTAGGCCAGACCGGCCCAGCGCTTTCAGTTCCATCGAATATCCTTCTTCGTCAGTGAGGCTTTGATGGTAAGTATCGCGGTGCTGTCCGAAATGTGTTGTAGAATTCGCTGGGGCGTGAGCGCAGGTAACGTGAAGTTATCGTCTCAGGCTTCGAGGTCAATCGACCGATCAACGCCCCTTGCTGGGCATGAGCTTCTTCGTCCGGGGCCAGCAATTTCGGCGAGCTGCAAGAGACCGGTTCGATAAGGCTATCTGTCAGGTCGGCCTTCCCGATTGGCCACTACATAGAATTGATAAGCCGCATTGACTGTGAGCTTGGTCTCGGCGGCCGCACCATATTGCTCGATTAGATTTGCAACTGGCGAGCCAGCTTTAGCCACTTTTTGTAGGTCTCTCGATTTTAGATATTCGCGTAGGTCAGGAAGGTCTCTTGTAAATCGGTCTAAATCGTAATTTTGATGGTATTGAAACTGCACATCTGTAAGAGTTTCATCACTATCATTTTGAAACACTAGAAATGTGAACCCGATACGCTGATCGAATTTAGTTATTGTTCTCCGACACGAGTTTTCATTTTGAATGAGCTTCTCTTGAACGAGGTTCGTATTATTAAATCCAGATCCGTCGGCCATTTCGGTTGCAAAAAAACATATCCTCTCGCCGATCGATCCAGCGGAGGCGCGCCATAAAATGTTTGCTGCGGCCTCTTCGCTTTTGACGACATCTGTCCAAAGAGTTGTGAGCAATGGGCTTGCGTCTTTGAAAGAGTAGCGATTAAAAAAATGAATGAGTTTGACGTGAACAAGAACCTCGCCGCCGTTTTCTTTAATTGGCAGTGCCCTAAATGTCGCTGGCCAGGGATAGGCCGACGATAACTCTGGTTCACCAACAGTCCCATAAGCGACATCTCTGAATTGGCGAACTTTTAGACTTGCCTTGCTTTCGGTGCGGTGACCTCTTCCGGAGTCGTGCTCTCCAAAAATTCACGGAAGCTGCGACTAAAGCCAAGCCGCCGTTCCTTCCACCATACCTGCGTTCCTGGACGGTGAAAGAACCAAAGGAGATTGTCTTTGTGCCCGAACCAGAAATCGTCATCAATCATTCCGGTTTGGTATTGGAAGAACACATTTTCGTAGCGACGAAATAGGCTGATGCCGAGGTAGGCAAACTGCAAATATTCGTCCTTATCGAGGCTACTCGGTTCGGCCATGCCGACTGAAAAAACTTTGGCCTTTTCTTTGGTCTCGCCAATATTGGCTGCCATGTCGCCCAATGCTTGCGTGGCAAACTGATAAGTCTGGGAGTAAGTGGCCTTGGTATTCCTTTTCACCTGGATCGCCAAATAGACGACTGTCAGTGTAACCGCGATGGTCCCAATGATACTTGAAGTCGTCTGAGCGATCTCCCAATTCATGGTCGTGCTCCGGTTTGTGTTGGCACGAGCACCATGCGATAAAACTCCGACTTTCGGAAATTATCCGTGCCGCCCGTCTTTTCTCGGTCACCGCCACCGTACTTCGATATTTCGTTCTTAAGAGTTCGATAGGGATTATTCCACGATGGAGCTTCCGGGCTCGGGGTACTTCTTCGCACTAGCCGCGCTGTCGATGGCGTTCGTAGGCTTTACCTCAATCGTCGTCGTACTTCATCAAGGGACCGGCAAGCCGCTCTCGCCATTCCACATTCTGATTACAAGCCTGCTTGTGGAATTGGGGTTGATGGCAACCTCATTCGCTATGCTGGCTCCCACACTGGCGATCTGTGGGGTCCACGGAATTCTTGTCTGGCAGGCGTCCAGCGCTGTAATGCTGGTTGTTTTGGTACCCTGGCTTCTGGTTTATCCGAATCGCCGAAGAGCAGCCACGCCTGGTGAAAAAACACCTGCCCGCGTTTTTATCATGACAACGCTTGGCATTCTGGCCGTTATTGCTCTTTGCCTAAACCTTGTTGGATGGGTGATTAATCCCGGCCCCGGTCCGCTTGCTTTCACCACAGTTTATGTCCTGTCTTTTGCGTCGGTTGCTTTCGTCAGAACATATTCTCTTTTCTTGCGGGACTAGCGTAAGTCCGCTTTGTGTCAAAGGGCGAGGTTTTGGGGGCTTAAAGTAATCGCGTGGTGCGAGTTTCTTGCGCCGCCGGCGCCAGACTTATTGAGCACGTAGATCCATGCAACTGCGCAATTGTCACAACTTTCATGATTTTCGGCAGTTGGCTAAGCAACGGCTTCCCGGTCCGATATTCAACTACATCGACGGTGCCGCCGACGATGAGCTAACTCATCACCGAAACACGAAAAGCTTTGAGAGCTGTGACTTAGTGCCCCGAGTTCTGTCCGGGGTGGGAAACGTTGATCTCTCAGTCACGGTAATGGGCCAGAAGTTGGCTCTGCCGGTCTATTGTTCACCTACCGCTTTGCAGCGCCTCTTCCATCACCAGGGCGAACGCGCCGTCGCCGCTGCGGCCGCGAAATTCGGGACAATGTTTGGCGTGTCGTCCCTTGGTACGGTGAGTATTGAGGAGTTGCGCGCGGCGTACCCGACACCACAGGTTTATCAGTTTTATTTTCATAAGGATCGCGGCCTCAACCGGGCCATGCTGCAGCGTGCCAAAGATGCGAAGGTCAACATCATGATGCTGACGGTTGACAGCATCACAGGAGGCAACCGCGAACGCGATTTACGTACGGGCTTTGCCATTCCGTTCAAGCTGACGATCGCCGGGATGTTGCAATTCGCATTAAAACCCGCATGGGCGGTCAACTACCTCATGCACGAGCAGTTCAAGCTGCCCCAACTCGAAGAGCACGTCGATATGAGCGGCGGGGCGCTCTCCATTGGCCGCTATTTCACGGATATGCTCGACCCATCCATGAACTGGGACGACGTCGCTCAGATGGTCCGACAATGGGATGGTCAATTCTGTCTCAAAGGCATCATGTCCCCTGGCGACGCCAAGCGGGCCGTTGAGATCGGCTGCACGGGAATCGTTGTATCCAACCACGGAGGCCGGCAGCTTGACGGCTCACGGGCATCATTCGATCAACTAGCCGAAATTGTCGACGCCGTGGGAGACCGGATCGACGTGCTCATGGATGGTGGAATCCAACGCGGGAGCCATGTCCTGAAAGCTCTATCAGTCGGCGCTAAAGCGGTCGGTGTTGGTCGTTACTACCTCTATCCGTTGGCCGCAGCGGGGCAGGCTGGAGTCGAGCGGGCGCTCAGCCTGATGCGAACTGCATTAGAACGCGACATGAGACTCATGGGTTGCACCGGAATCAGCCAACTCACGCGAGACAATCTGCGTTTCAGATGACCGAGGGCCGCATCCAACATCCGTTATGGGTAGCCGGCTCAACCGATCGATGCAACACAGGCATTGAATCTCTCTGCCGGCGTTTCAAATTGCAAGGTCTCACGCGGTCGCTCATTGAGCTGGGGCGCCACTTTGTTGAGATGAGCTTGCGAGTGGACCGAGAGGTCGGTTCCCTTCGGAAAGTACTGTCGCAGCAAAGCCGCAACTCATAAAGAAATTGAACCTTCTTCACGAGTTGCCGCTTTGAGTTTTCAGTATTATTCAGGCAGCCTTCAAATTGGCGGCCTGCCATAACGAAATTCAGGTTCAGATTAAATAAATCCGATCCCGTAGCTCATTGCGATCTGTCGCATTGCCCGGAAACTGGGTCGCCAGCACATTCCCGCACTTTTCAATCGCTATAATAAAGCCATCGGCAATTCGGCCATCACGCATGTGGGCAACGAGTGCATCGATCGCACCCTGCCACTCCGATTGGGGCACGCGTGCCGCGATCCCGTCATCTGCTATGATGCGTGCGTAGCGCTCCGCAAGCGAAACGAAAATCAAAATTCCGTTGCGGTCCTTTCTATGGGCAACACCGCGAATAGCAAACTGCTCTAACGCAGCCCGGTGGGCGACCGCGCGGCGGGCCGGTCGTGGAATGAGACCGACGCGAACTTGGGGCAGACAAAGCACCGCGGTGGCGACAAGAAATACAGCGATTTGCAGCGATAGGATTCGAAATACAGGCATCGCTGTGGTCGCAACCAGTAGCCAAGGCAGCGCGAGTGAGATCAATGCTGCGATAAATATCGGCAAGGCGGTGGCGTCTGACGAGGTTCGTGCCAGCACGCAGACGATCTCACCCGAGGTCTTACCTTCGGCGGCATGGATTGCAGCTGATATTCGTTCGCGATCTTCTGGCGAAATCTCCATCACCAACTCCCCGAAGCCCCACCGCCGCCCGACGATCCACCGCCTCCGGAAAAGCCACCCCCAGAAAAACCTCCTCCGCTCGAGAAACCTCCGCCGCCGCGCGAACCGCCGGAATTGAGGAGGACGCTTAAGGCCATGTTCAGCACAAACCAGCGGAAACCGGGCCGGCCGATGAACATGGCGCCGAAGACGATTAAAAACCCGATCAGAATCCAATTAGTTGGATCACTGGTTTGCGTATTGTCGAGGCGCAACGATGGCCGCTGCTGCCACTCGGCAGAGTCGGTGGTCAAAACGGTGATGATGTCATCGACACCCCGGGCGATACCGCCGCCGAAATCCCCGGTTTTGAAACGCGGCGTTATCGCATTGGTGATGATGATTTTCGATAGGGCATCGGTGAGCGTGCCCTCGAGGCCGTAGCCGACTTCGATCCGCACCCGGTGCTCGTTCGGCGCGACGAGTAACAACACCCCGTTGTTTTTGTCCTTCTCGCCTAGTTTCCAGTTGCGAAACAACTCATTGGCATACGGCTCTATCTCCTGGCCCTCGAGCGAGGTGATAGTGGCGACGACAAGCTGGATGTCAGATTTCGCTTCGAGTTCGGTTAGCTTTGGTTCAATCGCGTTCCGCGTGTCGGCCGGAATAATATTGGCCTGATCGACGATGCGGCCGGTGAGTGCAGGATAGTTGACAGCGAACGCAGCCACACCACCGCATGCTAATGATAGCAGGATGGCGGCCACGTATGACCGACCCGTGGCGATACGGGGCAGGGCGGGGCTTGGAGTTATCTCAACATTTACGGACAAAGGCGGCGCATCAGAATTTCACTTGCGGCGGGGTCTGGGCGTTATCGTTCGCAGCAAATTCTGCCATCGGCTTGTTAGAGCGGAATATCGTCGAGGCCCACAATATGCCGGGGAAAGTCTTGAGCGACGTATTGTAGACCCGCACCGCCTCGATGTAGTCGCGCCGCGCCACGGCGATGCGGTTCTCAGTGCCCTCAAGCTGCGACTGCAGTGCAAGAAAATTCTGGTTTGATTTGAGATCTGGGTAGTTTTCGCTGACGGCAAGCAGGCGTCCAAGAGCGCCAGTGAGCTGATTCTGGGCATCCTGAAATTGTTTCAGCTTTGCAGGGTCGTCCAGCTGTGAGACATCGATCTTGACTTGCGTCGCCTTGGCGCGCGCCTCGATCACAGCAGTCAACACGTCCTTTTCCTGCTTGGCATATCCCTGGACCGTCGCAACTAGATTCGGAATAAGGTCTGCGCGGCGCTGGTAGTTGTTCTGCACGTCGGCCCATTTCGCCTTAGCCTGTTCCTCGTTCGTCGGAATAGTGTTGTAGCCGCACGCAGAGACGGATAAGCCCAAACAAATGACTGCGGCTGCGGCGCGAAGGCGCGGTGCGAAAATGGACATAAAGGCTCCTGATCGACGCGAGATGAGCGGCGTTGAAGGTAGAAACAAAGCTTAGCAGAATTGGCAGCAAGTGGCATGTCAATTTGGTCAAAATAGTGCGGTGCTTGTGAAATTTGCGGTTGAGCTTTGCGTCGCAAGCTGAGTCGGAACTATCCACCGACGCGGCGCATTATGCGTAACGCAAGCAGTACCGTGATGAAGCCGAATCACTTACGAGGCCCAGATGGGTTTCACCCATCAGTACATCCTAAATGGCAGCCCGCACCATTGCGCGTTTTGTAGCGAACCGTTTAAAGACGAGGCTCATCGACGGGGCACACGGTATTTCTGCAATGAGCTGTGTGCGGATGCAGCTCGCGAACCTGTCCGCCTAAGATTTTTCGCGCAAGATACCGCTGTTCAGAGAACTACAAGTTTCCGGTCAATAGCAATATCAACTTGATCACAGCGCCAGTTGCAATCGAGATAAAGTGCGAGACAAAGCCGAGATCCATCCGAAATTGCGCACCGAGTATCGGCAAGACAAAAAGTAGCCCAATAAGAATCATCATGCCGTAGGGCTCAAGCTGGGCAGGTCGTTTGCCGAGCACGTTGGGAAGCAACCCTACCGCAATGCGCCCACCGTCCAGTGGTGGCAGCGGAAACAGATTAAAAACTGCCAGAATTACGTTGATGACCAGCGCGTTCTTTAGATTCAGTGCGGCCCATGGAGCGGCGACGACCGGCAGGTAGACAACTAGGTGAAAACTCAAGGCGGCAACAATTGCCAGCCCGAAATTCATTGCGGGACCAGCAGCGGCGACTAACACCATTCCGATACGGGGGTTACGGAGTGCCCGAAAGTTAACCGGCACCGGCTTGGCATATCCGAAGAGAAACGGTGATCGCGCCAGGAGCAAGAGTCCTGGCAACAGAACCGTGCCAAACGGGTCTATATGCCGAAGCGGATTGAGGCTGACACGTCCGAGCTTTGACGCTGTTTCATCGCCAAGAAAGCGAGCAGCGTATCCGTGAGCCGCTTCGTGAAACGTAACGGCGATAAGTACCGGAATCAGCCAAATTGAAATCGTGTAGAAAATGTCCATGTGATTTATTGGATCACAGATTGGGCATTCTGTTAGAACTTAATAGTGAGTGTCTGACCTGCAGTAAGGCGCGACCCACTACGCCTCGACCACCATTTCGATCAACTCTCGGCAGTTCAAGCAGTCGAAGACACGGCGTTCCGTTCCGGTGCCTTTGATAATGGTGCGAAAAATCAAATGGGCCTTGCCGCCACATTCACAAATGATCGGCGTAACATATTCTGGCGCAAGTTCCGTTTGCGTTTGAGACATTGGTTCTCTGTCGACCCCGGTGGGCGGCAGTGTCACTTTCTGCACTGCGCCGACAATAATGTTACCGACACGCGCTTTTACTTTTGGGTCAAAGAATGGGTCATCGAGATCATGGGGGCGCCGCGCAGCAGGATCATGTAGAAAGGGTGCCGGTGCGGTGGTCTCGCTAGGGAGACGCTTCTTTGCTGTAGCTGCAAACCAAGACTTTCGTACTGCCTGCAACATTTTGCGGATCGGGTCGGCCATGGTTGGCCCTTTCTAAACTCCCTGAAATTCATGGCTTAATCCACACCAACCTGCCGAACATGATTACGTTCCCTCGATAGTCGATGGGTGCTCTGACTCAAGGCGCGCTAGAGCAGGCGCAAGCAGAAGCTCTCTACCGCTGGAATGCACGGCGTGGGTCTATCTGTCCCGTTGCGAACTTTTTTTATCCGTAGCTGAACCCATCCCTCTCTCACTTGTTGCACAAACAGGGTGATTAGAGAGGGCTTTAGATGTGGCCTTTTGTTCAGACATGGGTCCCTTTGCTCCCCATCCCATTCGCCGTGGGCATCTGCTTGGGTTATCCAGCATCGGAACCCTTTAGGCGGACGCCATGGTCAAACAGAGTGTCGACGAGCGTATGACGTCGGAGCAAGCGGCAGTACTTAAGAGGCTTGCCGAAGCGGCCTACGAGTTGGACGCATTCAAGCCGCGCCACACCCGCACCGAAGCGAAGATACGCATCGCCATGCTAACGGCTAAACTCAAACTGCTGGACGAGCCACCACATACACTCTGAAAAACGAAAAGACCATGCAGCCCAGCATCGACTCAAGGTCTCAAGCCCGCGCAGAAAAACTTCTACTGTGAATGTTTCTCCTTCGTCTTCAATTGCGTTTCGTTCGCGGTGATGAACGCGCGAATTTCGGCTGACATATCCAGCAGCTTCAACCATTGTTCTTTATACAGGGTCACGGGAAAGTGACCCATGGCGTAGATCGAGAGGGCGCCTTTTTCGCTCACTTTCATACGGATTCCGGAAGCGGCTCCTCTCTTTAAAGCCGCATTTTCGTCGCGTAGGCGCTGAAGTTCAACTCTCAGCTCATCGTCGTCGGACATAGCTCTCCCTATTTTGTCGTTTGGCAGATTGCTGGTGGAAACTAGACCGATGATATCTTTTATCGAGAGCCCTGCGCGGCGAAAACGGCAGTCGCCGCTCTCGTCCGACCGGAGAGCCCTCACAGCCTTTAGCCCCTGAAGCCTGGTGGTACGTTATAGAAAACGAAAAAGCCCCCCATCTAGCTCGACTCTTCCGCGGTAAAGGCGCAGCCTAAAAACAATCTACGCAAATACAAAACGTTCATTGTGAGGATCGCCATGTCGAAGGCTCAAAAAAGCAATAAGGAAAATAGGAAACCGAAGGCAGACAAAAGCCAAACTAAGAGTGTGTCGGCCTACAAGCTGGCACAAGGTCAAGGCAAGGCAGCCAGCAGCCCGTTCGCGAAAAAGACTTGAACGAAAAGGCGATCAAGCATTTCAAGAATCGCCTTGTTCAACTCACTGGACGCCGCCAGACGCTCGCTAACCAGGGCTGCTTTTCGGGTGGCAATCCACCGGGACGGTAGTAATGATCAAGCTCAGCAAATCCCGCGGCTGATAGATAGCTGCGCCAAGTATCGAGATCATAGAACGCGCCGTAGCGCCCACCATTCCAACCCTCTTCATTATGGCCGCGTGGGTTAGAGCTGAATAATACGCCACCCGGTTTTAGACTGGCATGTAGTTCCTGTAATACCCGCGGCAATTCCTGGCTGGGTACATGAAACAGTGCGGCGTTGGCGAATATGCCATCAAAATGATTGTTCGGTAGTTTGAGCTTTAGGAAATCTTGCTGCCACACTTCGCAGCCACTATGGGTACGTGCCATCTCGGCGAAATGAGCGGCACCTTCTAACCCGATAGCTACGTGGCCGAGTTCAGCAAACACTTTGAGGTCACGACCGGGCCCGCAACCAAAATCCAGAATTGTAAAAGGCGATTTCCCTTCGATCCATTGTAACAGCGCGGCGATGTTCTGTTTGACGTCGTGAGCACGGGTGCCTTGCCAAAAAATGTCTGCTTGGTCGTTGTAATGATCCAGGGTCTGACTGGTGATCTTTTCCAAGTCTTGGGGATTCAGTTTCATGTTCGATTTAGCCGGTGGTACACCGTCCAGCCGTTAGGGTCAGCTTTTGCCAGGGTTTTCCTCACGCCGCATCTCTGCTCTTCACTTTTCAGGCGGAAGTATTTCCTGAACACAAACCTGATCAATCAAATGTTCTCGGCGGAGTCAGACAGATGCGCCCTTTTCTCGTCATTCGTTAAGTTTGCACCGATGCCGTTGGCCATCGCCATAACGAGGGTGCGATCATTCATGTCCAGCCAATAGGATCGACGAACGAGTTTATCGGCGCTGTCTCGTATGAATGGATTATCAATATCCTGGTCCAAATCCGGTTGGCAAAACTGCGTCATGATTTACGTCGGTCCTAGAGCTAAGTGAGCTTGTTCGCTGCTGTGTTTAAAATCATTAGGACCAAATTTGAGATCGCTAGCGCCGACCGGTGAACCGAACGGTCGGGGAAACTGATGCGTAACTAGACGCTTCGTTTGCTGGGCTCAGATCGCACTCCAGTACGCTCCGCTCGAATCCTTCACCCGAGCCCTTTATCCGGTATTTCCGGTCAAACGCTTGAAACTCTTCCGGCATCTGCCGGATTACTTGAAACAGTCCGACCTTGCCGCCGATCGGCTTGTACTCGACGCTCTGTCCCATATCGAACTTGAAAGTCATTTTTTCCTACTTCCTGCTGTGCGCGATTGGTAGCACAACACGGACATGGACGCCCCCAAGCCATGGAACGTCCTATATGTGGCGGAAAATACCTATCGCGGTCATCACGGTTTACGCAAAACAGCCCTTTGCGTCCCGCGGCAATAGGCGCAGGGTCCCGCCATGTACAAGCCATGGCCCAAGTGCCCGACCTGCTCCCGCCCGATGAGTTTGAGGCGCCGGAGCACTAGTCTCGATGAAATCGTCGAGGCAACTCCCAGTTCATTCGTATGCGAGTATTGCCCCGCGAAAAATCCGAAGACAACCTTGCCAACCGCGCAATAATCCTGCTCCGCCGCGCTGGGAGAGCCTTGGTCGGATAGCCTCAGCTCGCGGGTTCGCGCTCCGACCCATCCTCATTACTTTAATTTCATTCCGGAGATAATTCGATATTCGGGCATGGCTCCCCCGGGAGCTCATCCGACGTCGCAATACTGAGTTTGCCTTTTGCCCGACGGCGGCATCATGCCCCACTCCGTGAAAGGGAACAAACTCATAGCATGACCGTTAATCCGCTGCTCTCTGATGAAAGGAGTTTTTATGCATCGGATCATGGGTGCGGTATTTGTTGTCGCGGCCATCGCCGCTTGTAGTAGCAGCCAGGCGCGCGAACACCGGTCGGGGCACGCCGGGAAATACTGCCTAAGCGAATGGTTTGCGGGCGAGGACGTAAATTGCTCGTTCCGAACGTTGGCGCAGTGTGAGCAATCAAAGACCAGCTTCGCTGACAGCTGCCAACCAAATCCCCGTACGCGAAGCACGACCGGTTCCGCGACGCGAGAATAAATGGCCGTTGGATAGGAATACCTGTGTCGGGCCAAGGCTCGATAACCAGGTCCAAGGAGGGCTCGACGCTTCTAAGGGAGCGTCGAGCTCTTTTTTATCAGTCAACGTCCGGCAGGGCGCGGCCTGGTTTTTTAATTTCGATAGCTCACCAGAGCCTCACCACAGAAACAGCGCGGTCGAGGGATCAGGGATGCTTCGGTGTGATATTGCCCCTGGTTGACCACAACGCCATCGCCGCACGGGATATATTCCGTCACGTATTGCGGCGTTAGGACCACGGCCGGACGGCGCACAATCGGTACCGGCTGCTCGTAGTAGCCGGTGTGATTACAAGTCCAACAGCCAGCCGATGCTTTGCCGGTCATCGACAAGGCTAAGCACACTGGTAGCAAAGCGATTAGCAAATAACGCTGACGCGTGTTTGTACGCATAACGAACCTCCAGCGCCACGCGAGCATCATCGGACAACCGACGGGCGCGAGCAATAAAGATTAGCGTATCAATTTAGGACAACGCGTACCGTTGGTTGCTTGCGCGAACAGCCCAATCGGCTCGCCGCTCGTTCCAGCATGCGTCGGCCCCGATTGCGCCACAGCAGGTGCAAACCATGCGAGGGCCGAACGTCGGCACGGGGATGTCGTCGGCGAAAGCTGAGACATCAAAAATCGTATCGTGATGGCAAACATCACAATAGAGGGCGAGTCGGGAAACGCCATTCTCGCGCATGTTGCCGAGGGTCATGAGCGGCCCGGTATAGCTCAAGAACTGCTTTGAGCGCGGCGCGTCGTCGCGTGATCGGCGATTTCGCATGACGGTCACGATATGGCCGCGCCGCGATGACCTCAAGTGGCGTGGAGGATAGGCTGGCGGAATGTGATATGGTGAATTGCGAAGGAACGACCAGTGCGATCCGTGGCTATGATTTTCCTGTTTTTTTGCGCAGCCTTTGGCGCATCGGCTTGTTATGCGGAAGACAACAACAAACAAACACTTTCGTTGGATGCCCTGCAGGTTCCGCTTGTTCCGCCTAATTCGACGCTAACTCTAGCGCCTGACCCACCCACCCCGGGGACCGCGCCGCAGACTGGTTACGTTTCTGTCCCCGCAAGAAACGGGCTGCAAACTCCATTTCTTGGTCTATCGATTAAAGCGCCGCTCGATTTCCAAAAATAGGCGAGTCGCGGTGAATCCGCGACTCGGTGAACATTAGTGTTCAATGTCCTGACGAAACCGTTCGTATGCTCGAAAGACAATTTCTTTGCCGTACTTTCGTTCGAGTCTTCGCACGGTGAAATGCCCCCTAGCGACTGACTGGAAGTGATCGATAAAGGCATAATTGACGGCTGCGCCGCCAAGCGCGCCGATAACCGGAATGGTCTGCGCTGCCGCTTTCTGGCTAACGACCGTTCCGAACCGCGAGGCGACCTGAGTGATCAACCGGACGAGAACTGGACTACCTTCGACGATACCCCGCTCAGCAATGAAGCGTGCGGCTTCGGTCACGGATTTCGCGAGGATGCCACGTATGACGAAATAGTCGCTCTTTGCTGCATCATCATTCTCTGTCCTGCCGCCGAGGCCAAACACTTCTACACATGAGAGCGCAGCCTCCGGATCGTCTAGATTTTCGCCTTCGCTTCGAGCGATATCGAGAATTGACCGCAGAATGATGAGCGTCGAGACCGGTAGCTCGAAAGGCAGGGAAAAAATACCAAACGCCCCGCCAACGGCACCCGAAGCTACTGCCAAAGTCCTGTGTAGCAGTTGCGAACTTTCTTGAGTCTTATTCCGAATTGTAAGCAGCGCGACATTGACAGCTGCTTCGAGGCTTTTTGTCGTGGCCGTCGCTATTGCCTGCGATGCACTGGTAGGCAGAGCCCGACCTAATAACTCAATAGGTATTCCGACCATGTTGGTAAGGCGCGCAGCCAAGCTGGGATGCTCAAGCAACTTGACTGCTTTGCGGAGTGCATCAGCGTCGTCTTTATCGATGGCCATGCACGAAATTTTCCCACGGAACATACTGCCCAGCCATTGCCCAAACTCACCAGACTTTTGGGCAATGTGCGCGGTTTGTTCAGACAGGGCAATGTGCGCGGTTTGTTCAGACAGATTGAGTCAGCACGAAAACTCGAAGTTCGCCTAAAACGTACTGATTTCGTGAGGCAAAGATGGTGGCGCGACAGGGATCGAACCTGCGACCCCGACCATGTCAAGGTATTGCTCTTCTAGGCGTTCGGCGCGAAGTCGCTCTTATTGGTTGACGACGCAACTCATGAAGAAATGCGACATTCGCCATGGGTTGCGTGCGGCGCGGCGATAGGGCGGGGCGAGGGCAGAAAATGCATTTGCGGACTTTTTTGTATACACGTCGTTCCTCCGGCGAGCGTTCGACGCCACGTAACGTAGTTGAATCATTAGGTTTCCAGCCCGCGGCCTCTGTGGTCCAGCTTTCGGCGAAACCGGCGCCCCGTAGCCAACCCTGTTCCATTGGGGAAGCCCCGATTTATTATTGGAAAAGATCTGGAACCAAATTGCCCCAAGACAATTGTTTTGTCGGCCAAATAATACCGTCGGGGGGGAAGGCTCTGCCGGCTCGTGCTGCTAAAAATCACGATCGACCAAGGATTTAAGCCTCCACGAGCGGCTTTCCCGCGAGTGGAAGGCGTTATTCATAGTCTTCGAGCTGCCGATCCCTCCCTACCTACGCCGGACACCTATTGGCGCGGGAACTAGCGACTATACGGACAGGGAAGTCGTCATGAAGAGCAAAGGTGAGTCCCGAAACTCGGAAAAAGTTGTCGCCTCCGTGGTCACGGCTGCAATCGCGAACGAAGGCGAAAATCCCCGTCATACCAACGGCAAGCACCCATCGGAATTGCACGAATTCCTGTTTGCACTTCAGGCGATGCGTGCGGGCGACTTCTCGGTACGAATGTCGGGAGATTATGACGGCATTGCAGGAAAAATTGCCGATACCTTCAACGAGATCGTCGCCGCCAATCAGCGCATGTCGGGAGAGCTCGAACGCGCCGGCGAAATCGTCGGCCGTGAGGGGAAGACGCGTCATCGTGTCAATATCGGCCTTTCCAGCGGCGCGTGGAGCGACATGGAGGTGTCGGTCAACACACTGATTGAAGACTTGTTGTGGCCGACCAAAGAAGTTACGCGCGCAATCGCAGCTGTGGCGCAAGGCGACTTGCTCAAGACGGTGCGTACCGAAGTTGAGGGACGCCCGCTCAAAGGTGAGTTCCTTGAATCTGCGAATATCGTCAACACGATGATCAAACAACTCAACGTGTTCACGTCAGAAGTGACGCGCGTCGCGCGAGAGGTGGGTACCGAAGGTAAGCTCGGCGGCCAGGCGCAAGTGAGCGAAGTGACCGGCGTGTGGAAAGACCTAACGGAATCCGTCAACTCGATGGCCTCCAACCTGACTGCTCAGGTCCGCAACATTGCCGAAGTAACCATCGCTGTCGCCGACGGTGACCTGTCGAAGAAGATCACTGTCGACGTGCGCGGCGAAATTCTCCAGCTCAAGGAAGCCATCAACACGATGGTGGATCAGCTGCGTTCGTTCGCGTCGGAAGTTACGCGCGTCGCACGCGAGGTTGGCACTGACGGCAAGCTCGGCGGCCAAGCCATCGTGCCAGGCGTTGCCGGTACCTGGAAAGATTTGACCGACTCGGTCAACGCCATGTGCGGCAATTTGACCGACCAAGTCCGCAACATTGCGCAAGTGACGACCGCCGTGGCGCGTGGCGACCTGTCACGCAAAATCACCGTGGACGTTCGCGGCGAAATCCTCGAACTAAAAGACACCATCAATACCATGGTGGACCAGCTCAATTCGTTTGCTTCGGAGGTGACACGCGTCGCGCGCGAAGTCGGCACCGAGGGCAAGCTCGGAGGCCAGGCTGCGGTGCCTGGCGTTGCCGGCACCTGGAAGGATTTGACCGACAGCGTGAACTTCATGGCCGGTAATCTGACCGCTCAGGTCCGCAACATCGCCGACGTCGCCACCGCCATTGCCGGCGGCGACCTGTCAAAAAAGATCACGGTGAACGTCTCGGGCGAAATCCTTCAATTGAAGGAAACCATCAATACGATGGTGGACCAGCTCAACGCCTTTGCCGGTGAAGTGACACGCGTCGCGCGCGAAGTTGGCACTGAAGGTCGGCTTGGCGGCCAAGCCAATGTGCTTGGCGTCGCCGGAACCTGGAAGGATTTGACCGATTCGGTGAATTCGATGGCTTCGAACCTGACCGCTCAGGTACGTAACATCGCGGAGGTGACAACCGCGGTGGCTGGCGGTGACCTTTCGAAGAAGATCACCGTCGACGTGCGCGGGGAAATCCTCGAGCTCAAAGACACAATCAACACGATGGTGGACCAGCTCAACGCTTTCGCCGGCGAGGTGACCCGTGTCGCCCGCGAAGTGGGCACCGAGGGCAAACTTGGCGGTCAAGCGTTGGTGCGCGGGGTCGCCGGAACCTGGAAGGACTTGACCGACAGCGTGAACTCGATGGCCTCGAACCTTACCGGTCAGGTGCGCAATATTGCCGAAGTGGCGACGGCTGTGGCGCAAGGCGATTTGTCGAAGAAGATCACAGTCAATGTGTCAGGCGAGATCCTTCGTCTTAAGGAAACGCTTAACACTATGGTGGATCAGCTCAATTCGTTCGCATCGGAAGTGACGCGTGTGGCGCGCGAAGTGGGTACTGAAGGAAAACTGGGCGGACAGGCCGAGGTGCCGGGTGTTGCCGGCACCTGGAAGGATCTAACCGACAGCGTGAACTCGATGGCCGGCAACCTCACCGGTCAGGTTCGCAATATTGCCGAGGTGGCGACGGCAATCGCCGACGGCGACCTGTCGCGCAAGATCACCGTGGACGTACGCGGCGAAATCCTTCAGCTGAAGGAAACGCTCAACACGATGGTGGACCAGCTCAACCGCTTCGTCGGCGAAGTAACGCGCGTGGCGCGCGAAGTGGGTACTGAAGGGCGTCTCGGCGGTCAGGCCAACGTGCCGGGCGTCGCCGGCACCTGGAAGGATTTGACTGACTCGGTCAATTCAATGGCCGGCAATCTGACCGCTCAGGTTCGTAACATCGCCGAAGTGACCACCGCCGTGGCACGCGGCGATTTGTCGCGCAAGATCACGGTGGACGTGAAGGGCGAAATTCTCGAACTAAAGAACACCATCAATACCATGGTGGACCAATTGAATTCGTTCGCCTCGGAGGTAACGCGTGTCGCGCGTGAAGTCGGCACCGAAGGCAAGCTTGGCGGCCAGGCTCAAGTTCCGGAAGTGGCCGGCACCTGGAAAGACTTGACTGACAATGTCAACTTCATGGCGTCCAACCTCACAGCGCAGGTCCGCAACATTGCCGAAGTTGCGACTGCGATCGCCGGCGGCGATCTCTCCAAGAAAATCACCGTGGATGTGCGTGGTGAGCTTCTGTTGTTGAAAGATACGCTCAATACTACGACCGATCAGCTCCGCTCTTTCGCAGGCGAAGTGACGCGTGTCGCCCGTGAGGTCGGTACCGAAGGTCGTCTCGGCGGCCAAGCCAATGTGCCGGGCGTGGCCGGTACTTGGAAAGACTTGACCGACAACGTCAACTTGCTCGCTGCCAATCTCACCACGCAAGTGCGCAACATTGCCGAAGTGACCACGGCCGTGGCGCGGGGCGACTTATCGCGCAAAATCACGGTGGACGTGAAGGGGGAAATTCTCGAGCTGAAGAATACCATTAATACAATGGTGGACCAGCTCAACGGCTTCGCCTCGGAAGTGACCCGCGTTGCGCGCGAAGTCGGCACCGAAGGCAAGCTCGGCGGCCAGGCCGAGGTGCCCGGCGTCGCCGGAACGTGGAAGGACCTGACCGACACCGTTAACGTCATGGCCGCAAACCTCACCGAGCAGGTGCGTGGCATCGTGAAGGTAGTGACCGCTGTGGCCGACGGTGACCTCAAGCAAAATCTCGCCGTGAAGTCGAAGGGCGAAGTGGCCGCACTCGCGGAAACCATCAACAACATGACTGGCACACTAGCGACCTTTGCCGACCAGGTGACGACGGTCGCGCGCGAAGTTGGCGTGGAAGGCCGCCTCGGGGGACAGGCCAACGTGCCGGGTGCGGCCGGCACGTGGAAGGATCTGACCGGCAACGTGAACTTGCTCGCCGCCAACCTGACCACCCAAGTGCGCGCCATCGCTGAGGTTGCGACGGCGGTGACCAAGGGCGACTTGACGCGCTCAATTCAGGTCGATGCTCGAGGCGAGGTGGCCGAGCTTAAAGATAACATCAACACGATGATCGGAAATTTGCGTCTGACCACAGACCGCAACACCGAGCAGGATTGGCTCAAGACCAACCTGGCCAAGTTCACCAACATGTTGCAGGGCCAGCGCGATCTCGGCACGGTTGGCCGCTTGCTGCTGAGCGAACTCACTCCGCTGGTCAACGCTCAACAGAGCGTCATCTATCAGATGGAAACCGAAGGCAGTCCGCGTTTGCGGCTCCTGTCTTCTTACGCTAGCAGCGGAGAAAGCGGCAATCCGCCAATGCTGAAGGTCGGCGAAGGCCTGGTCGGCCAGTGCGCGGTCGACAAACAAAGGCTGCTCATTACGGAGATTCCGGAGACGGCCGTGCCGATCGCTTCGGCGATGTTCAAGGTGGCGCCGCGCAACATCGTCGTGTTGCCGGTGCTTTTTGAAAATCAGGTAAAGGCCGTAATTGAGCTTGCCTCGGTTGAAGCCTTCACGCCCCTGCAAATCACTTTCCTCGAGCAACTCACGGCTTCGATCGGCATCGTGCTCAATTCGATTGAAGCAACCATGCAGACCGAAGGTTTCCTCAAGCAGTCGCAACAGCTGGCGGGCGAGTTGCAAACACAACAGCGTGAGCTGCAACAGACCAACGAGCAGCTGGAACAAAAAGCCCAGCAGCTTGCCGAACGAAACGTCGAGGTGGAAGCCAAGAATCAGGAAATCGAGCACGCGCGCCGCGCGTTAGAAGAGAAGGCGGCGGAGCTTGCGCTCACCTCCAAGTACAAATCGGAATTCCTCGCCAACATGAGCCACGAGCTGCGCACCCCGCTCAACTCGATTTTGATTCTTGGGCAGCAGCTTGGTGACAACCCGGAAGGCAATTTGTTACCCAAACAAGTCGAATTTGCCCGAACCATTCACGGGGCTGGCACTGACCTGCTCAATCTCATTAGCGACATTCTCGACCTGTCGAAGATCGAGTCCGGCACGGTCACCGTCGAGGCCGAGGAAATTTATTTCACCAACCTACTCGATGCCGTCGCGCGGCCGTTCCGTCATGAGGCAGAGTCAAAGCAGCTGTCATTTGATATTAGCCTCGACAACGGCCTCGGTCGCAGCATCACGACCGACTCCAAGCGCCTCCAGCAGGTGCTCAAGAACCTGCTATCGAACGCCTTCAAATTCACTGCCAACGGCGGCGTCCACTTCAAAGTCTCGAAAGTGGAATCGGGCTGGGCAGCCTCGCATCCAGTGCTCAGCCAAGCGCCGGCTGTGGTGGCGTTTGAGGTGTCCGATACCGGTATCGGAATTCCGGCCGAGAAGCAGAAACTCATCTTCGAAGCGTTCCAGCAGGCAGACGCTTCCACAAGTCGCAAGTATGGCGGCACGGGCCTCGGGCTCGCCATCAGCCGGGAGCTCGCGGGCCTGTTGGGTGGCGAAATTCAGTTGCGTAGCTCGCCCGGCATCGGCAGTACCTTTGTCCTCTACCTGCCGGTTCAATATGCAGGCTCCACGCTCATGGCCCGCAACGAGGCGGAAGGAGCACCGGGACAGCATCCCATTCGCAAACCCATCTTGCTGCCGGAACGGTCGATCGAAGTCATCCCCGACGATCGCCATGAATTGCGGCCTGGCGATTCAATCCTTCTGATCGTGGAGGATGACCCATACTACGGCCGCGTTCTGGTAGATCTCGCCCACGAAAAGGGATTTAAAGTCGTGGTTGCCAACACCGGGGCGCAGGCGCTCGAACTTGCCAAGCAGTACCAGCCGACGGCAGTGTCGCTCGATGTGTTCCTGCCCGATATGCTTGGCTGGAGCGTGCTCAGCCAGCTCAAGCAGAATCCGCTGACACGGCATATCCCGGTTCAAATTGTCACGTTGGACGAGGACAGACAGCATGGGCTTGCCCGTGGCGCCTTCTCTTTTGTCACCAAGCCGACCACCAAGGAGGGCGTGGACAAAGCCCTGGGCCGCATCAAGGAATATGCCGGCCGCAGGCGCAAGCATCTTCTGGTCGTGGAAGACGACGCGGCCGAACGCCTGAGCATTGGCGAATTGCTTGGTCACGACGACATCGACATCTCCACCGCCGAAAGCGGTGGTGAAGCGCTCGACATCATGCGGCGTGAACCCGTTGACTGCGTGGTACTCGATTTGCGCCTGCCCGACATGACTGGCTTCGACGTGCTGCAACGGCTGCGCGAGGAAAGCGCCTTGTCCGACGTCCCTGTCGTGGTTTTCACCGGCCGCGAATTGACGCCCGAAGAAGACGCCCAATTGCACACCATGGCGCGCAGCATTGTGGTGAAGGGCGTCGAGTCGCCGGAGCGTTTGCTCGACGAGACCGCTCTGTTCCTGCATCGGGTGGTGTCCGACCTGCCGCTTGAAAAGCAGAAGATGCTTGAGCGGCTCAATAGCTCGGACGAGGATTTGGTTGGTCGGAGCGTCCTATTGGTGGACGATGACGCCCGCAACATCTTTGCGCTCTCGAGCGTGCTGGAGCGCCACGGCATGCGTGTGCTCACAGCCACTACCGGCCGCGAGGCAATCGACCTGATTGCTTCCAATCCTGACATCTCACTCGTCTTGATGGACATCATGATGCCGGAAATGGACGGCTATCAGACCATTGGACACATCCGCGATGACGGCTCGTTTCGGCGACTGCCGATCATTGCGCTGACCGCAAAGGCGATGAAAGGCGACCGGGAAAAATGCTTGGAGGCCGGCGCCTCTGATTATCTCGCCAAACCGGTCAATACCGAGCAGCTCTTGTCTGTTCTGCGTACCTGGCTCCACCGCTGAGGCAGCCCCGTGAAGCAGGAAGACAAAGTCAATATTCTGCTGGTCGACGATCAACCGGCCAAGTTGATGAGCTATGAAATTGTGCTGCGGGAACTCGATGAGAACCTAATCAAAGCGGATTCGGCGACCGAAGCGCTGCAGATACTGCTTAAGAACGAAATCGCCATTGTTCTCGTCGATGTCTGCATGCCCGACCTCGACGGCTTCGAACTGGCGGCCATGATCCGAGAGCATCCGCGATTTCAGCGCACAGCGATCATTTTCATCTCGGCAATTCACCTAACTGACACTGACTATCTGCGCGGATACCAGATGGGCGGCGTCGACTATGTGCCGGTCCCGGTGGTGCCGGAGTTGCTACGCGCTAAAGTGAGAGTATTTGCCGAGCTTTATCGCAAGACTCGGCAACTCGAGAAACTCAATCAGGAACTTGAAACACGCGTTGCCGAGCGAACCGAGGCGTTGGAGGCCTCGACCGCGCGCTTGCGGGATAGCGAGCGTAGCCGCAGCGTCGCACTGGCGGCCGGTCAGATGGGCTCATGGGAATGGGATATTGCCAGCGGCGCATGTGTCTGCGATCCCGGCCAATTCCGTATTTTCGGCCTCGATCTAGCGGCAAGCGCGTTGTCTATCGCTGATATCAAGCCATTGATCCATGCGGACGATCTCGACCATATCGAAAAGCTCATCGCCGAACAGGCCGGCGCGCAGACCTTCCAGACCGAAATTCGCGTGCTGCGGCCAAACGGCGAAATGCGCCACTGTATTTGCGCCGCAGCCATGACACCCAATGCTGAAGGTAGCGTCGGTCGTCTCAACATTGTAATGATCGACATCACTGAGCGCAAACAAGCCGAACAACGCCAGTTGCTGCTGGCCCGCGAGGTTGATCACCGGGCGCGCAATGCGCTCGCGGTCGTGCAGGCGATTGTTCGCCTGACACGTGCGTCCTCGGCCGAAGCTTACGTGGCTGCGGTGGAAGGCCGCATTCACGCGCTAGCGCAAGCCCATACACTGTTGTCGGAGGCACGGTGGCAGGGTGCCGATCTCGAGCGGTTGGCGGACGAGGAACTGGCGCCCTATCGCAGCGGCGAAGCAGCGCGCGTGACGATCGGTGGCCCAGCGATTTTTCTCTCGCCCGAGAAGGCGCAAAACGTCGCGCTAGCGCTTCATGAATTAGCGACCAATTCGGCAAAATATGGGGCCCTTTCGGTCACTACCGGCAGGCTCAATGTCTCATGGAAGGTCGAGCGCAGAACGCTGACCTTACAATGGCAAGAATCTGACGGGCCGGCGGTTAGGGCGCCGGCAACGCAAGGATTCGGGACCAAAATTCTAAACGCCAGTATTAGGCATCAAATCGGCGGGAGGGTCTCATGGGATTGGCGTGCGACGGGGTTACATTGTGTCCTGCAAATACCGACCGACACCGATCGAAAACCGGCGGCGGAGGTTGCGGTAAATACCGCGGAGAACCTCGTGCGGCTTCCTTCCGGCGCAATGAAGCGTGTGCTTCTTGCTGAGGACGAGGCCATTATCGGTATAATGATGCGAGAATTTCTTGCGGACTGTGGCTTGTTCGTGGTCGGACCATGCTGCTCAGTTTCGGAAGCGCTGACGGCGGCGGATAGCAAATTCGATTGCGCCATTCTTGACCTAAATCTCGGCGGGCAGTCGGTTTACCCGGTGGCATCTGTGCTCGCTGAGCGCAATGTGCCGCTCGCTTTCGTAACCGGGTATGGCCGCGAAAGCCTCGACGCCCGCTTTAAAAGCTTCCCGATCTTGCAAAAACCGATTACCCGGGAAAGTCTCGAAATTTGCTTGAGAGAAATGTTGGGTTTGCAGCGGCACGGCTATTCGGTCGACACATCCTTAAGAGCTTGAGTTGGGGGCATGTTGAGCGGTTGCACGTCACTGAACCCGACTCGCTAACAACAAAATGAAATTTGTTCGTGTTGTCTGGACATGATTTCGGAGGAAAGCCTTCTCGAGCTTTTCCGCGCGTTATTCAAGTCGGTATGGGCTCTCGAACTGCTGCTCGCGCTCAAACGACAGTCAGATAGGAGTTGGCAAACTTCTGATATTATCAAAAGAATTGCGAGGCAGCCGAGTCGTTGCCGCCGAGGCCCTTAACAATCTGATCGCTGCCGGATTAGTCATCCAAGACGATGGGGTGCACTGTTGCTATCAGCCAGGTCCGCCAGCGATGGACGAAATTCGTTGAATTAGAAAAGCTTTATGCGCTCAAACCGGCGTCAGTAATCCGCAAGATCGCCACTTCGCAGAACATGAAGCTGCACCTTCTTTCGGATGCATTCAGGGCAAAAAATAACTAGTCCCATAGCAACCATCGTGTATTTCCTCTGTTTTGCGACCAGCGCCGGATGTGGATGGCTTTTGGTGCGGAGTTATTTCCAAACGCGAACGGCCCTTCTGCTTTGGACTGCGGGCTGCTTCGTGCTGCTCGCGGCCAACAACTTCCTTGTCGTTATCGATCTTGTCTTTTTGCCCGACGTCGATTTACGACTTGCGAGGCTCATAGTCACGGTAGCTGCGCTTGCGACACTTTTATATGGCTTCATCTGGGCGCTGGATTGACATGCTCGATTTTCTATCCAAAATGACTGCGGCCGAGTTTTTGATCGCCGCGCTGTTTTTCTTTCGATTCTGGAATCGAACAAAGGACTCGTTGTTTACCAATTTCGGAATTGCTTTTGTGCTCTTCGCCATAAGCCAGGCAATATCGTTGGCGCTCGATATGCCGCACGACGATAAAACTTGGGTTTATTTGCTGCGACTTACAGCGGTTATTCTTCTACTGGTGGCGATTGTCCGAAAAAATTTAAGGCCGCAAAATTTATGAGCTGCGCCCATCCAATGTGCAAAGTGTCCGAGGTTGGTCGCTGCGAAGCTTTATTGGGGTAGCCGAATTTCCCGCCCAGTTAAAGGGCACGCTGAATGGCACACACGCGCAGTCGCCTTATTTAAGTTTCCGGCGTGAAATCTTTTTTTTGCTGTATGCAGTCACGAGGCCATCTGAATTGTTGTACGCCAGACACTCGAGCGTTCGTTTGTCGGGTCAGTGAGGTGAATTTTGGAAGGGCCGTTTTCGGTATCGCGGATTTAACGTCTGAGTACGATATCTGCTTTGGCTTTCCCTTTCGTCGTTGCCGATGCTAGTTTGCGACCGACGACGTTTCTGTATGAAGGCCCCACCATGGATGCGGACAGCTCCGCTCCGGATACAGCTCGGCTGATTCCGTTGGATTATCGATTACGCATGCCGGGACCCACGACAGTGCCCGAGCGCGTGCGCCAAGCTATGGCGCTGCCTATAATTTCGCACCGCGGGCCCGAGTTTCGTCGGATCCTTGGTGATTCAACGCAGATGTTGCGAACCATTATTGGTACGCAGGACGATATTTTTTTCCTCGGTACCTCGGGCACGGGAGGGATGGAGGCTGCGCTGGCGAATGTTCTGTCGCCCGGAGACGTGATCCTCGTTATCGTCTGCGGGCAATTCGGAGAGCGGTTCGTCAACATTGCCCAAGGCATGGGCGGTTCAGTAGATCAGGCCGTGGTGCCTTGGGGAGAAGCTCCGGACACTGCTTTTGTCGCCGGCCACCTGAAGCGCCGCAACTATCGCGCCGTCGTCTGTGTGCACAATGAAAGTTCGACCGGCGTCGTCACTGATATCGCCGCTATTGGCAAATCGCTGTCCGGAACAGACACGCTGCTAATTGTCGACTCGGTCAGCGGCCTCGGCGGGATTGACGTGCGGATGGATGACTGGGGCGTCGATATTCTCATTGCCGCTTCGCAAAAGGCTCTGATGTGCCCTCCAGGCCTCGCCATGGTTGCGGTCAGCCGCAAAGCAATGGCCATTATTGAGAATGCCAGCGCCATCCCGCGATTTTACTTCGATTTGCGCAGAGCCAAGGCCTCGGCAAAAAACAACGAGACAGCGTTCACACCGCCAGTCTCACTCATCGTGGCGTTGCACGAAGCTTTGACAATGATTCACGAAGAAGGACTGGCAACTGTTTTGCTGCGCCACCATCGCATGTCGCAAGCGCTTCAGATGGGCTGCGTGGCGCTGGGGCTGCCGATGTTGCCGGCCGAGGGCGTGCGGTCTGCGACTGTGACGGTTGCTCGTGTTCCTGAGGGTCTCGAAGGCTCGACGATCGTCCGACACATGTATTCCCGCTACCGCACGGTCATCGTCAGCCAGAGGACCAAACTGCAAAATCGGGTAATCCGCTTCGGCACCATGGGAGCTATCGGGCCGGAAGACATCTTCACAGACCTGCGGCAGCTCGAAGAAACGCTACGCGACCTCGGCCAGGCTGTACCGACCGGCGCTGGCGTTCGCGCCGCATCCGCCTTGATTGGCGCCTGAGCGAGCTTTGCGCGTTGAGAGCTTGCGGGTAGTTGCGTATAGTTGGCCGTATGGGGGCAAAGATCGCCACTCTCGTCCGGGGAATCCAATCATGTCGTTTCGTCCATTTGCGGTGCTGCTGATCGGGCTCGTTGCTCTGGCGACGGGTGGAACGGCGAATGCTCAAAACAAGCTCGTCGTTTATTCAGCCAATGACGGCAACCTCAATCGCTTCGTCTTTGACGGCTTCACCAAGGAAACCGGTATAGCCGTCGAAGGTGTCGAGGCCGGTTCAGGCGTGCTGTTCCGCCGCATCGCGTCCGAGCGGGAAAAGCCGCTCGGCGATATCGTCTGGGGCGTGAGCCGTGCTTTGCTACAGTCAAACAAAGGGCTGCTTGCTCCTTACGCATCTAAGAATAAAGATGCTACGCCCGCCGATTTCCGCGATCCCGATGACCTCTGGATTGGCACGAATGTGCATCTGCTGGTGATACTGCAGAACACCAAGATTCTTCCGGCTGTCGAAGGTCCAAAATCCTGGGCGGACCTTCTCGACCCGAAATGGAAGGGCAAGATCGCGTTCACCGACCCGGCCAATTCCGGTTCGGCCTTCACCAATGTGACCATGCTGGTGCAGCTTTGGGGTCCCGGGGACCCAGGCTGGGAAAAAGTGTCTCAGCTGCTGGGCAACACCAAGGTGCTCAACCGATCCACACTCGTATTCCAGGGTGTCGGCAATGGCGAATTCCCGCTGGGTATGTCGCTTGAATATGCCGGACTGCAATGGGCCGCTGGGGGCGCGCCGGTCAAGGTAATCTATCCGCAGGACGGCACGGTCGCGCAGATGGAGGGCGTCGGCATTATCAAGGGCGGCCCCGACGCCGACGTCGCGAAGAAATTCGTTGATTATGTGACGCGCAAAGACGTTCGCGAGGAGATCGTTCGCAAATTCTTCCGGCGGCCCGCGCGCGACGACCTCGATCTCACGAAATTGCCCGGAGGGATGCCCGCACTTAAGGACGTCAAGCTCATAAATTATGACGAGCCCGGATGGACGGCGAAGCGAGCCGAGTCCCTGCAAAAAATCCAGGACATCGTACGCAGTACGCGATGATCCGCTGGCAGAAAGGCGTGGCGAGTGACTTCAATCACGATCGATGGAGTCGCGCGCAGTTTCGGCAGCTTACGCGCGGTCGACGGGGTCTCAATAGCAATCCGCAACGCCGAATTCTTCACACTGCTCGGACCGTCGGGTTGCGGTAAGACAACCTTATTGCGAATGGTGGCCGGATTTTGCGAACTCGATCGCGGCCGCATTTTATTCGGCGACGAGCGAGTCGATATCTTGCCCCCGCACCAGCGCAACACGGGGATGGTCTTCCAAAACTATGCGGTGTTTCCACATTTGCGGGTCGGCGATAACGTCGCTTACGGCCTGCGCGCACGCAAAGTTCCGGAGAAGGTGATCGGGGAGCGCGTTTCTCGGGCGCTAAAGTTGATCCAGCTCGAAAGCTTCGAGACGCGCTGGCCGCATCAACTCTCGGGCGGCCAGCTGCAGCGCGTGGCGATTGCCCGCGCCGTGGCGTTCGAACCGCATGTCCTATTGCTGGACGAGCCGCTGTCCAATCTGGACGCCAAATTGCGTATCGAAATGCGCGCCGAAATCCGTCGGCTGCAGAAGACTCTTGGCATAACCGTCATCTACGTGACTCACGACCAGGAAGAGGCACTGTCCATGTCTGATCGCATTGCGGTGATGCGATCGGGCCGGGTCGAACAAATGGGCGAACCACAAGCAATCTACGAGCAACCTGCGACGCCGTTTGTCGCGACGTTTGTGGGGGCGACGAATCTTTTTGCGGGCACCGTATCGCGTCGCGACGGCGAGATGATCGAGGTGGCGATCGACGGTGGCATTTTGCGTGTACGGAGTTCGGTCGGCCAACCTGGTCGCCACGTCGAGATATCCCTGCGCCCGGAGGCACTCTCTTTAGTGTCGGCGGGCGACCAGCCGCAGGCCGGTTGGGGCTTGCTCACCGGAGCGCTTCACGCAGTCGAATATCTTGGCGCCAGCACGCGACTGCACCTCCGGCTGGCTGGCGACCGCGAACTTCATTTGACCGTCGCGGCTTCGCCTAACGTCACCGGCGATTTGCGGGTTGCCTATGACCCGGCCAAGGCGGTCGTCTGGGCAAAAGACGCATGAAACGGTTCTTTCGCCTTTATGCCTTCCTGCTGACCATTGCCACACTCGCGGTTGCTTTTCTCGTTCTGTTTTTTCTTGTTCCGGTGTTGAAAGTTTTCGGCGTAAGTCTATTTGATGCGGCCGGCAAGACTATGACGTTGGCGAACTACACTCATGTCCTGTCGAACCGATTTTTCCTCAACGCGCTCGGTAACAGCCTCACAATTGCGGCCGCGGCATTCGCATTGACGATCGTAATCGGCGTTCCCTTCGCGTTTTGTATTGCCCGGATACCGATTGGTGGCAAATCGGTGCTGCTCGCGCTTGCTGCGCTTCCGCTCGTGCTGCCGTCATTCGTCAGCGCCTACGCACTCGTGCTGATGTTCGGGCGGGCAGGGATCGTGACGGGCGCGATGCGTAACATCGGAATTCCCTTCGAGTCGATTTACGGCATGAAAGGCATCATCACGACCTACACCCTTACGCTCTATCCTTATGTCGTGCTGCCGACGGTAGCCGCGTTCCGATCGATTGACGTTTCCATCGAAGAGGCCGCGCAGAACCTCGGCTCCTCCCGATTGCGGATGCTACGCACTATCACGCTACCGATCGTTATGCCCTCGATTCTCGCGGGTGGTCTTCTCGTATTCATCGAGGCAATGGAAAATTTCGGTGTGCCTTTCGTTTTGGCCGAGGATAAGCCGATTCTTGCGGTGGAGACTTTCAAGCTATTTGTCGGGGAGACGGCAGCAAACCCCTCCTCGGCCGGGGTGCTAGGTATGCTGCTCGTTTTCTGCACAATTGTCGTGCTGCTCATCCAGCGCAACGTGCTGGCGCGGCGCTATTACGCGACCGGGGCTAGGCGCTCGCCGCCACTGTTCGCCGTCAGCCTCCCCCTGCGTATTCTTGGATCAACCTATTGCTGGACCGTCATCTCCGCGGCGCTGGTGCCGTTTGTCGCCGTCATCGTCATATCATTCATGCGCTTCAGTGGTCCGGTGCTGCACTACGAATTTTCGCTCGATAATTTCGCGCAGCTCCTGCAGCGCTCGCATCGGCCGCTGGTCAATACGCTTTTCCTCTCGACCAGCGCCGCGTTTGCCGCGACCTTGATTGGTGTGCCGATTGGCTATCTTCTCGTGCGGCGGCGTTCACGTATGTCGGTGCTGTTGGAGATTGTTGCCACGTCCCCGTTCGCGGTTGCCGGAACTGTTCTAGGCATCGGTCTGGTGCTGACTTACAACAGCGGGCCGGTTATCCTCACCGGAACCTCGCTTATCATGATCATCGCTTACGCGGTGCGCAAACTGCCGTTTTCGGCGCGCGCGTCGAGCGCGCTTCTGCAGCAGATTGACGCGAGCCTCGAAGAAGCCTCGATCAATCTCGGTGTGCCGCCATTCGCCACTTTCCTCCGCATCACGGTGCCGTTGATTCTCGGCGGCATTGTCGGGGGTGCGGTGCTGAGCTTCGTCACCATCGCTTCGGAATTAAGCTCGACGGTTGTCCTGTACAGCGGGCCCTGGATTACAATGACGGTCAGCATGTTTCAGGCGCTCGAGGGAACCAGCGCTGGTGAAGCGACCGCAGCTGCCACGATCCTGATTTTATTCACCGTGCTGCCAGTCGCGCTGGTCTACCGCCTGTTGCGGCGCTTCGAGCTTTCCCTGTTATCCTGAGTATGTAAGAATTCGAAGATCATGATTGATCTGCGTAGCGATACGGTCACGTTGCCCACGGATGCGATGCGTGACGCGATGCAGCGAGCCGTCCTTGGCGATGATTCGCGCGATGGCGACCCGACGGTTCGCCGGCTCGAGGAGCTGTCGGCCAAAATCACTGGCAAGGAAGCCGCGCTTTTCGTTGCTAGCGGGACCATGGCCAATCTAGTCGCGCTGCTGGCGCATGCCAGCCGTGGCGGTGAGGTGCTGCTAGACGGACGCTCGCACATCATGCGCAGCGAACTCGGCGGCGTTGCCCAGATTGCGGGTCTGTTTCCGGTCGTTTATCCCGCGGACCGCGGCACACCAGAGGTGACAGCCGTGCGGGAACTTGTTCATTGCAAGACAACGGCGGGCCGCGTTGCGACGGCGCTGATTTGCACGGAAACGACGCACAATGACGCTGGCGGCGCGGTTCCGCCGCTCGCTGCCCTGTCGCGGCTCCGCGCGGTCGGAGATGATCACGGCATCCCCCTTCATATCGACGGAGCTCGGCTTTTTAATGCGGCGGTTGCGCTCGGCGTTGCGGCATCCGAAGTGGCGCGCCATGGCGATAGCATCGCTTTCTGCCTGAGCAAGGGATTGAGCGCACCAATTGGTTCGCTGCTTTGCGGTGGCACCGCATTAATCGAACGCGCTCGCGCCTATCGGCGGATGGTCGGCGGTGCGATGCGGCAGGCCGGCGTCGTCGCCGCCGCTGGCATAGTCGCCCTGGAGACCATGGTGGACCGCTTGGTGGACGACCACCGGCGGGCGCGCTCGCTCGCTGTCGGCCTGCACGCTCTCGACTCGGCTTTGGCCGATCCGACTCTGGTTCAGACCAATATCGTTAGAGTCGACACGACTGGCACGGGCATGGACGCGAAGGCATGGGCTGACGCATTGGCTGCCCGGGGCATTCGTGTCGGAACCTGGGCACGGACCTCGTTACGCCTGGTGACCCATCGCCATATCGACGATGCGGCCGTGGCGGAAACCGTGGCTGGCTTTCGCGCCGTCTATCAGACGCACACTAGGCAGTTTGCCTAACGGGCCGCACGGAGTAGGCGCTCTAGGCTCGGTACGCGCTTTTTCGTTAGTCGCGCGCCCACTCGCCTCGCATTGCCCCGATTATACTTTAAAGGTTGAAAAGTTGCCGTGCATTGAGGCTTCGGATCGCGTCGCACTGCTTTGGCGGAAGCTTTGCCGTATTGGCGAATGCGCCCTTGGTGTCATGCACCTGGTGTGGCCAATCGGTCCCGAACATCACTCGCTCGGCTCCGACCACTGATACGAGATATGCCAGTGCACCCGGGTCGTAGGTGATGCAGTCATAATAAATGTGACGCAAATAATCGGTCGGCTTACGCTTCATCTTTCGGCGCGACGGTATTTCGACCTCATCACCCTTCTCGAATCGCCCGACTAAATACGGCAATGCGGCCCCGCCATGAGAGGCGATCAGCTTCATATTCGGATATTGGTCAAAGAACCCGTAGAAAATCATCCGTGTGAAGGCCAACGTAGTGTCGAACATGAATCCGACGGACCAACTCAGGTCGAACTGAGTCATGTCCATCACGTCGACGCCGGGCGGATCGGTTGGATGCACCAGAACGGGCAAGCTGCGCCGATCGATCTCAGCCCAGATTGGCGCGAAAAACGGATCAGTGAGGCTTTTTCCGGAAACGTTCGCCAAAACCATCACACCGCTGGCACCGTTGTCGCACGTGCGCCTCAGCTCTTCGACCGCGCGTTGCGGATATTCCCAAGGCAGCGACGTCAGCCAGCGAATCCGGTCTGGGTATTTTGTCTGTGCTTCCGCCATTGTGTCGTTCGACTCGCGAGCAGCGCGGGAGGATATATCTTCGCTGCCCCAATAGACGTTAGGGCATGTCAACGAGACGATTGAGATATCGATGCCGGCGGAGTCCATGTGCTTGATGCGAAGTTCGTAGTCGAAATGTCCCTTTTGCGGAATGACGACCGGAGTGTCGCCGCGAAAAACTTCCTCCTGTCCATCCGGCCGGATCTTCGTGTTGTACGGCGCGCCCTCTCGCTTCAGAAGCTCCAGCCATTTGTGTGTGAACATATGGGTGTGTACGTCGATCACCGGCATTTCAGCTTCCTCCGTAGACAGCCGCCCGATCGGGCAGCGGACTATTAGTCAAATCTCTGTTCGCCACAACGGCCGTTGCGCTGGTTTAGCACTCCGTGGCAGCATGGCGTGCGCGTGTCTGTAAGCCAGCGCCGGCGCTTGGGCTTTCGCGCTGAGTTCATAATTCCAAGATTCTCGGGGGAGGAACTGCATCATGCCGAAATCATCACTGCATGCGGCTGCCTTGGCAGTCTCTGCGATGGTCGTATTTTTCACGTTATTCGCGGGAGCGTCCGCTAGCACCCTGGAAGATGTCAAAGCGCGTGGCGTCTTGCGCTGTGGCGTCGCGCCGAACTCTCCGGGTTTCGCAGCAAAAGACGCCCAAGGCAATTACCGCGGGTTCGACGTCGATTTTTGCCATGCTATCGCGGCCGCGGTGTTGGGCGACGCCAAGAAGATCGAGCTCTTGCCGCTAGGTTTGCGCGACGGCTTTACGACATTGGCATCGGGCGGCGTCGATGTGCTTACGCATCGCTTTACCTGGACCTTCAATCGCGACAACGGAACCGGCATTCAGACTGCCATTGTCGTGTTCTATGACGGACAGGGCTTTATCGTCCGGAAGTCGGCCAATTTGAAGAGTGTGAAGGACCTCAACGGCGCGACTATCTGTGTCGCGCAGGGCACCACTACCGAACTCAATATTGCGGATTATTTCCGCTCGCGGAAAATCTCCTATAAGCTTACAACGTTCGCGGACCTCGACGAGGCGCGCAACGCTTACGAAGCCGGCCGCTGTGACGCCTGGTCGAACGATCGCGGCAGCCTCGCGGCGCGCTCGCAAGGATTCAAAAACCGCGCCGATCACGTAATGCTGCCGGAAACGATTTCAAAGGAGCCGATTGGACCGATGGTGAGGATCGGCGACGACGCCTGGTTTCATGTCGTCCGCTGGTCAGCAGCTGTCGTCATCGCCGCCGAAGAGTTGGGCGTAACGTCAGCAAATGTTGATCAGATGCGTCAACCGAGCAGTGGCCCAGAAATCAAACGCCTGCTTGGCGTCGGCGACGACCTTGGGCAGAAGCTCGGTCTTTCGGCGGACTGGGCCTATAACATCATCAAACAAGTCGGCAACTATGGCGAGATTTTTGAACGCAATGTCGGCGAAAAGACCCCGCTTGAGTTACCGCGAGGTCTAAATGCGTTGTGGACCGACGGCGGCCTTTTGCAAGCACCTCCGTTCCGCTAGGGGCCAAGGCGCTGTCCAGCCTGGTATCCAGCGTTCGTCCGCCGCTAAGGCCCGGCCGTTGGCGCCGCACTTGTGCGGTTTTCATGCGCGGCGGCAAGTTCGGCTTGGTGCTCCAGCTTATTGTGCTGTTGAGCGTTGTCGCCTTTGTTGTTGGAATCGCGGATAACGTCGCGACGAATTTGGCTCGACTCGGCATCAAGACCGGCTTCTGGTTTCTTTCTCGCCCGGCAGGCTTTGACATCTCGCAGACGCTAATTTCTTACAGTGACGACTCGACTTATTTTACCGTCTTTGTCGTCGCTCTTCTCAACACGCTGCTCGTCAGCCTGCTATCGATCACGTTGGGAACGTTACTAGGTTTTGTGGTTGCGCTGTCACGAAGCTCGTCTAACGGCTTGGTCGCCGCCACGGCATCGCTTTATGTTGAGACCTTTCGCAATATTCCGCTGCTAATCCAGCTTCTGTTTTGGTATTTCGCCGTCGTACAGGCGTTACCCGCGCCCCACGCGAGCTTTCGCTTGGGCGATGTGGTTTTTCTCAATAACCGCGGATTGTTCATCCCGTCGATCCAGTTCGGCGATTCAGTTTGGTTGATGTTTGGCGCCTTTGCCGCTGGCCTCGCCATTTCCGCGTTCGTTGCGGCGAATGCACGACGCCGCGCTGCCGCCGCTGGACAGATCGCGACGTTCGCCCAGTGGACCCTTCTGCCTCCCATCGCCTTGCCGCTCGCGGTTGGCATTTTCTACCGTGAAAATATCGCATGGAGCATCCCGAATCTTCAGGGCTTCAATTTCCACGGCGGCATTACGATCCTGCCGGAGCTCCTAGCATTGACGATCGGACTTTCGATCTATTCGGGCGCTTTTATTGCGGAGATCATCCGTGGTGGCATTCTAGCCGTCTCGCGCGGCCAAACCGACGCGGCAATGTCCCTCGGGCTTACACGCTGGCAGACCTCGCGTCTGATCGTTATTCCACTTGCGCTGCGGGTCATCGTGCCGCCGCTCGGAGCCTATTACGTTGTCGTTCTCAAGAACTCGTCGTTGGGCACCGCAATCGCCTATCCAGATCTCATTCTGGTCTTTGCCGGTACGGTGCTTAATCAGACGGCTCAGCCGATCGAAGTGATGACGATTACGCTGCTAACCTATTTGGCATTGGGATTTGTGTTTTCCCTTGCGACGAGCGCCGTCAACAGACGGGTGCGGCAATGAACGGCCTCGTTTTCCAAATGACGCCGCGTTGGCGGTACCGTGCGCTCGACTTTCTGCGCAGTTGCGTGTCCTCGCCGTTAAATATAACGCTGACGGCTGCGGTTATCGCGCTCGCCTTATCGATTCTTCCTACTCTGGTTCATTGGCTGCTGCTCGATGCGGTCTGGAGCGGGACATCGGCGAAGGATTGCGTCGGCCACGATGGCGCCTGCTGGATTTTCTTACGCGCCCACGCCGGTCAGTTACTCTATGGGTCCTATCCGCCTGGTCAACGTTGGCGCATTGTCGTCGCAGCAATCGTCGGCATTGCAACGGCATTCGTTGCAGGAACGAGCACGCGTCGCCTTGGCTTCCTTTCCATCGGCTCGATGCTGCTCGTCAGCGCGATCGTGATTGGTGTACTAACGGCAGGGGGCATCGCGGGCTTGCCTTTTGTTGCGACGAGCCTTTGGGGTGGGGCTCTTCTGACCGTGGTCATCGCGACCTGGACTATTGTGACGGCGCTCCCACTCGGCCTGTTGCTTGCTCTAGCACGGCAATCCGAGTTGCCGATAATTTCAGCGCTTGCCGTTGCATTTATCGATACCTTGCGCGGTTTGCCGCTTGTCGGACTTCTCTTTCTGGTGATCGTGATGTTTCCGCTTTTCGTTCCGCCTGGCTTCCAAACAGACAAGCTGGTGCGGGCGCTGCTGGCTTTCACTTTATTCAACGCAGCCAATTTCGCGGAAGTATTTCGCGGCGGACTGCAAGCCGTTCATCCCAGCCAAATCGACGGCGGTTACAGTCTCGGCCTGCCGAAATGGCGCGTGACCGCTCTGATTGTGGTACCGCAAGTGATCTCGGTTTCGATACCCAGCTTGATCAATATTTGTATATCGATCGTGAAGGAAACGACTATTGTCCTTATTCTCGGCCTGTTTGACCTCGTCGGCGTGTTGCAGGCGGGCATCGCTGACCCGGATTGGCTGATGTCGCCAAACGTGCGGACCACGGCCTACGTTTTCGCAGGTCTCGTATTCTGGCCAATTTGCTTTTTGCTTTCCCGCTACGGCCGGGCGATCGAGCGCCGTCAGCCGATGACGTCAGGGGTGAGCAGTGCGGGCCTTATAAATTGATCGCCGATTTGACGTTGTGGAGCACGGTTACGCCGCTCAAAGGAATCGTGTCGGCCACATCAGCGTGCGCCACATATGCGCCGACGGGCTGTTGTCGAAACCAAGTCCTTCCTTCGGCTGCTTAAAATTGCGGCCGATGATGTCGACGAAGTCGTTAAGGTCGACTTTGGCGTTCGGGTCAAACGAATAGATGTCGTTCACGCAAATGAGCCGCGAAGTCATGTACCATTTATGCTGCTTTGCGCGCTTGTATTCCTCATAAATGTAGGGTTCCGGCTTGTAATCCGGTCCAAACAGCTTCTTGTAGATGTCCGGATATCCGTAGCCCACCGATTCATCGGGAAAGAAGCGCAACGCCTGGTGTGTCTTCACCGCCCACGAGATTTCCTCATCCACATAAGGCTCGATCATCTGTGCGCCCCAATAGCCATGATCGCAACGGATGAAACTAACGACGGCAACATCGTGCAGAAGGCACGCGAGGATCACTTTCTCCGGGTGGCCGCCTTTCAAGGCGTGGGTCGCGCTTTGAAGGAGGTGTGCGGTTGAGGCAAAACGGAGACGAAAATAATCGACCAGGGTCGGCTTCTCCGGCATTTTGGGCAAGCGCGGATCCTCGCCCATCTGGAAAAACTTGTCCGGGTGCTTGGGCATAATGGCCGCGCTCGTATCCATTTCGACTTGCCCGTCCATGAGGTAGGCGAGCGTCGATTTCGTGATGATGCGCTCCATCTCGTGCATTTTTTCTTCTTCGAGCTCATCAGCGCGCTCTGACATCGTCTTCGGATTATGATGTTCGTTCATGGAATTACCCGTATTTTCCCGGCAAGTAGGCTTCACAATTTATTGCCGCGACGCCCGGCGGTAAACCTTAAGCAGGTTAGATTTAGCAGAAATCAGCGTGTCACGCACCAGTGCAGTCAATGTGATCGAGGTGATACGGTCAAGCACCTGGCAGTAGGCAAATATCCAATTCCGATGCCGAACCCGACTGGAGACATCGTCTCCCAGATAGAAATAATTAGTTTATTATTTTGTGTCGACTGCAACCTGGCGGACGATCGGCCACCAAAGCTCCTCCTCCCTTTTTATGAATTCAGTTGTTTCCTCCGGGGACAAGGCGTGAGGATAGGTTCCAATAATCGAAAACTTTTGTTTCACGTCGGCTTGATCAAGCACTGTGCGGAGATCTGCATTGATCTTCCGCACAATATTTTCGGAGGTTCCGGCCGGCGCCATCAGTGCGAGCCATCCTTTCGACTCGAATCCGGGAATTGTCTCTCCTACGGTTGGCAAGTCTGGATAGTCTGGCACGCGCTTTTCAGCGGCAATCGCAATAATTTTGACAGCACCGCTCTTCATCGCAGCGGAAACGCCGGCAATGCCCTCGAACATGATTGGGATGCGGCCGGCAATCACGTCCGTGAGCGAAGCGGAAGCTCCTTGGGCATGCACGAACGTTAGGTCGATGTTGGCGCGAATACGAAACAACTCCCCAGTGAGATGTGACTGGCCGCCTCTATTGGTCGCCGCAAACATCATCCCACCAGGCGTCTTTTTCACTAACTCGATAAGCTCAGACAAAGTGTTGACGCCGAGCGAGGGCGACACCGACACCGCAATCGGCTGCTCACCAATGAGCCCTATTGGAATGAAATCATTATGCAGATCGACCGGCATTTTAGGCTGCATGATCGGCAGTACGGTATAGGTCGATGCCTGGGTCATGTATAGCGTGTAGCCGTCTTTCGGAGCACCCCGAGCAGCTTCTGCCGCGACGAGCCCCCCGGCGCCCGGCCGATTGATTATAATTATCTGCTGCTTCCATATTTCTCCCAGGTGATTGGCAATGAGGCGCGCCGCAATGTCCGGACTGTTGCCGGCCGCGGCTGGAATAATTACGGTCACCGGCTTGTTAGGATAGTCGTCAGATTGCGCCACCGCAGTCGATGCGCCGACAAGCGCCGCGCAAACGGCAATGCTTGCCAAAGTCCGGTGATCCATACGCTTCTCCAATCGCCTAAGACGACGTCTCGAAGTACACATAGCAAATTAGCGGCCAAGGCGGTAACCTCACCTCGGGGAAACTGGAAATCAATGACCCATAGTAAGTTGCGGCAAAAACTCACACTCGCGGGAAAAATCTTGGCCAAAGGTGGACAAAGTGATTTCACCCGCGGCCATATTTCGATCAGGCTGCCGAACGATCCGGCACTCTTCCTGATGAAGGCACATAGCGTCGGCTTTGACGAAATCACTCCGCGAAGCATTCTTACCGTTAATCTTCGAGGCGAAGTTGTCGCCGGCAAAGGCCGTCGGCACAGCGAGGTGTTTATACATTCAGAAATTCTCAAAGCGCGTCAGGACGTCAACTGCGTGATCCATACACATCCGCCTTACGCCATTGCCTTTTCGGCGGTCGATCGACAAGTGAAAGCTTATAGCCAGGCGGGCGCGCTGTTTCACAATGCGCTCGGTATCTATAGCGACTCGATCTCTTTAGTTCGCGACCCGGAGATGGGGGCCGGTGTGGCCAGAGCGTTGGGTCCGCATCGCGCGGCACTATTGAAAAATCATGGCGCCGTTGTCGCCGCACCTTCGGTCGAGGAGGCCGTCATCAGCGCGATTATGTTAGAAACGGCGGCAATGATTCAGATGATCGTAGAGGCGACCGGGAAACCGGCCACGGAGTTCCCCATCGAGGATATCGAAACGCTGAAACGACAGCTTTCCAAGCCTGACCAGTTCCAGATCAATTTCGATTATCTAACGCGCCAAGTGAAGCGCAGTGGGAAATAGAGTGGACTGCTCAAATTTCAGATTCTGACTAAAGGAGACGCGTCGATGTTGTATCGATTTCTTGCCGTCAGCGCCGCTATCGTGGCTGCTTCACTAATTTCAAATCCGCTCACCGCGCAGGAATTCCCGACGCGGCCGGTCACCATTATTGTCGCGCAACCGCCGGGCGGAGGAACTGACATCATCTCTCGCATTGTTGGTGAGCAGCTGTCGAAACAGCTCGGCCAGCCGGTTATCATCGCAAACCGCCCCGGCGCCGGCACAGTGGTTGGCACGGTCGCCGCGGCTAACGCGCCGCCAGACGGCTATACGATGCTGGCAGGCCTTATTGCCAATATGGCAGTAAACCCGAGTCTATTTGCGAATCTCGCTTACGATCCGGTCCGCGATTTTGGCCCGGTGGGCATGATGGCCGAGTTTCCATTTGCTGTCGTGGTGAGCAACAATTTTCCCGCGCATTCAATTAAGGAACTGATCGCAATTGCAAAATCACGACCCGGCGAGATCAACTTTGCCTCGGGCGGCAATGGAACCGGTCAACATTTATCGACTGAGCTGTTCATGGTGATGACCGGCACCAAACTCACACACGTACCGTACCGTGGCGCTTCGCCGGCTTACACCGATGTCATATCGGGTCGGACACCAGTGTTCTTTGACAACTTGGCGAGCGCCTTAGGCCAAATCAAAGGCGGCAATGTGCGTGCTCTTGCGGTTACCGGTAAGGAACGCTCGCCGCTTCTTCCCGACGTGCCTACGGTCGCCGAGTCCGGGGTGCCAGCCTACGACTATTATGTATGGTTCGGACTATGGGCGCCTAAAAAGACCCCGCCATCAATAATCGAAAAGCTGCATGCTGAGTTGGAAAAGGCGCTCGCCGATCCCGCCGTAAAGGCACGTATCGCCGAGGACGCGGGCGTGCCAATGCACATGCCGCTTGCGGACATCGATCCGTTTTTAAAGGCCGAGATCGAAAAATGGGCGGACGTCGTTAAACGCGCAGGCATTTCGGTCCAATAGTATTTGCCTTTGGCAACGAAGGGTTGCGCCTGTCTGGAGGCGAATAAGGACGCATAACGGACGCGGCCCCAGAGTCCAAGCATGGATAAGAAGCTTCCTGAGATTTCAATCGCGCAGCATTTGGCTGAGCGTATTGTCATGCTTGGGACGAGCGCGCTGCCCGCGAGGGTGCGTACCAAATGCACGGATCTCCTCGTCGACGTAGCCGGCCTCTGCCTTGCCGCACGCAACGAGGACTACATGAGCAGCGCTCTTGCGGGCTGGGACGACGAAGGCTTATGCACAGCAATCGGTCATGCGCGCACGCTAACGGCTGCGGGTGCTGCGTTCATTAACGGCACTGCGGCGCACGGCGAAGATTTCGACGATACTTTCGAAGGTGGACCGGTACATGCCGGCGCCGTGGTGGTGCCGGCGGTTCTCGCCGCATGCGAGCGGTATCGTCCGGACGGGGCAGCCGCCTTGTTCGGCATCGCGGTCGGCGCCGAGGTACTTTGCCGCCTCAGTCTGGTGACCCCTAAGGCCGTCCATAAAGCGGGATTTCATCCGACAGCAATCTTCGGTGCGATGGGCGCAGCCGCCGGCGTCGGCGCATCGTTAGGCTTCAGCAAAAGGCAGGTGGTCGACGCATTGGGGATCGCGGGGAGCATGGCCTCTGGGATCATCGAGTACCTCGCAGAGGGCGCATGGACCAAACGTCTGCATCCCGGCTGGGCAGCGCAATCAGGTTTGCACGCGGCGCTGCTTGCACGAAGCGGGTTTTTCGGACCGCGTACTGTATTCGAAGGAGTACACGGCCTCTTCCACGGCTTCGCTCACACGACCGAAGGCAATTACGACGCTCTCATCGGCGATTTTGGAACAAACTGGGTGATAGAGACGCTGGCCTTCAAGCCCTATCCTTGTGGGACCATGGCCCACCCTTATATCGATTGCGCCCGCCGGCTCGGTGCACGCGGCATTAAGTCAGTCGACGTGAAGGAAATGATCTGCGAAGTGGCCGAGGGGACCGTCCATCGCCTTTGGGAGCCGTTAGTAGCCAAGCAGAGTCCGGCTAACGGGTACGCCGCCAAATTCGCGACGCCGTTTATACTCGCCACGGGATTGGTGCGCGGTAGCGTCGGGCTCGACGCTTTCACGGATGCAGCCGTGCAGGATGCTGAAATACTCACACTCGCAGGCAGGGTTCGCTACGTGATCGATCCGGATAATCCGTATCCGAACGCTTTCACCGGGCACATCCGCGCAGTGCTTAACGACGGCACAGTGATCGAAGAGCGCCAGCCACATTTCCGCGGAGGCGCGCAGGAACCGCTCACACGCGAAGATATCGAAGATAAGTTCATGCGCAACGCACAACACGGCGGCTGGGGTGGCCAACGCAGCGCTGCCGCGCTGGGGCTGCTTGCAAATCTTTACGACGGGCCCATCAATTTGGCCTTACTGCGACAATGAAAATAGTATTCTCTAATCACCCCAGCTGGCAGTTCCTAAATCATGGCAAATGGTAAGAATCTTGCCGGCAAGGTTGCCATTGTAACCGGAGCCGGCCGCAATATCGGACGAGCCATCGCTCTTGCCTTGGCTGATGAAGGGGCATCCATAGTCGTCAACGTGCGTTCAAACAAGGATGAAGCGGTCGCCGTTGTGCGTGCCATCGAAGCCAACGGTGGCAACGCCACGACCCATGTGGGCAATATAGCCGATGCAGAATCTACCGCGTTTCTTGCCGAGACTGCGATTCGGCGATTTGGTGGTGTCGACATCCTTGTCAATAACGCGGCTCTGCGTGGCGAACAGCCGTTCGACCAAATGAGCTATGCAGATTGGCGCGCAGTGATGGACGTCACGCTTGACGGGGCCTTTCACTGTATGAAGGCTTGCCTCCCCGCACTGAAAAAAAGCCGCGGTGGACGTGTTGTCAATATCGGGGGTTTGAGTGCGCACACTGGGGCGAAGGATCGCGCCCACGTGATTACCGCCAAGGCTGGTATCGTCGGATTCACTCGGGCGCTTGCACACGATCTTGCCGACGCGCGTATCACCGTCAACTGCGTCGTGCCTGGGCTGATCGGCACGCCGCGACCGAAAAATCTGCCTGAGCCGCAGCATCACCTTACCCACAGCACGATTTTCGGCGAGCGCGGAACTCCCGAAGACGTCGCAGCGCTTGTGCGATTTATTTGCAGCCCGGCCGCGGGCTATATCACTGGGCAAATCATCCACGTAAACGGAGGAGCCTATCTGGGCTCGTAGGAACATCATTCTGCGACCCGACGTGCTGCGCTGGTGCGAAGTGAGCCTACCTATTGCCAATGGTGGACATTCGCAAATGGCGCCAAATGGCAAGACCGCCTCGCGGCGTTCTCTCCGAAACCAGATGATTGTGAGCGCGGACAGTCAACGTGACAGAAGCGTTCAATTTGCGAATTTGATCATTTCGGCGCTGGTTAGCGTAATTTTTGCCGCGATCCCTCCCGGCGCGCTCGTCAAGATATAGGCAACAGATTGCTCGACATAGGTGTTATCGCCTGACATGCCGTCCACAGGTACGACTACGTTGCGCCCGCGGAGCGCCGCCGCGCTTGAGGTGTAAAGGACGGCACCATTCGCTGCGGTCCCGACGATGACAACGGTGGTAACGCCTTTGTCCCTCAGCATTTTCTCAAGGCCAGTGTCCTTGTTGCCGAGCATGAATTTATCTACCAACGCCACCACCACCACCACAGGCTCATCGCCCTTAGGCGCAACCGCTGGAAGCGTATCGGCGATCGGAACCGGCGGTACGGTGGTGGAAATCAGCATCACGCCCTGGGCGCGCGCTGCAGCCTGCAGCTTCTCGATCTTGGGTATAGAGGCCACACACCGCGGCCGTTTTTCGTTGTTGCAAGTCTGGTTGACGAAATCCATTACCAACATCGCGGTTGACTTGGGATCGAGTGTGACCGCCTTAAGCGCGGGCGCCGGTGGCGCTTTTACGCTTTGCCATTCATCGATGATGGTCTGGGCCGCCGAAGGCGCGGCGTGAACTAAGACAGCCGCAAGCGCAGCAAGTAGCAATAACTGCCGGAAGCGAAACATGGTTCCTCCCTTTTGTTTCTTGCCGTCGAGGGGACCAGCAACCGCCCACGGCGTCAAGTGTAGAGACCGACAGAGAGACCGTCTCGCAGCGGCCTCTCGAAAATCTCGATGAAATATCCTTGACCGAGCAAGTGGAACGGGCGGTAGCATTCAATTGACCGTCTGACCGCCTTCCCAAAAAACTGACTGGGCGCTCATTTTTGTATCATTGTCGGCCATACTGGCCTTGGCGCGGGGATGCCAGGGGGAATGGGTATCATTCTCGATCATTGTCACCCGCGGCACCTCGACGTGGTCGCGGCGAAATTCCCGGAGCTCACAATCGTCGCGGGTCGGCCAGCATGGCCGTGGCAGTCGGAAATGATTTCGATCATGCTTCACAAGCCAAATGTTTGGTGCGAGCTGCACGGCTGGTCGCCAAAATACTTTACCCAGGACCTGAAGCACGATTTGGCCCGGCGGTTGCAGGACCGCATGCTGTTCGGCGCCGACTATCCGTTATTGTCGTACCAGCGTTTGATTAGCGACTGGCGTGAGCTCAACCTGTCAGACGTCATCCTTGAAAGAGTGTTCTATAAAACTGCGAAGCGTCTGTTTCAGAATTTAGGCTTCAACTTGGCGAAACGCGACCACAATTAGTCAAGCAAGTTTTTTCCTACTGCACCAATTCTGGCCAGGGTACGATCGTCGATTTTACGGTTTTCATCGCGATCGCGTCAGCCACAGCGCGGCCGATGCCGTCCTCGGAGAAAGGATAGAGCGTCTGCATCTCAAGCCAGGGGTATTTGTCGCGCGTCCAGTAGAGCATCTCGACGCCGAGGGGCAGATCGTTGCCAGTGAAGCCCCATGAGCCGAGTACGTTTAAGTCCTTGGTGCAGATGCGGTGCCATGAGGTCATGATCGAACCAGCGTCGGTGAACTGGCCCATCTCGATATAGGTGCCGCCGTCGCGCAGAAACTCAATTCCTTCCGGACCGGCTGTTGGGTGGCCGGAACAATCGATCACAACATCGGCACCAAAGCCGCCAACAATATCGCGGACTTTCTTAATGCGTTCTTCGGCCGTCTTAACTTCGTCAATATTCACCGTTGCTTCAGCCCCGAATTTACGAGCAAGCGCAAGGCGAGGCGCCTCAGGCGCGCCCACGCAAATCACCCGACCTGCGCCCATTTCCTGCGCAGCCGCAACCGCAAGAATCCCGATCGGCCCTGAGCCCTGGATAACGACGGTGTTGCCCCAAGAGAAACCTCCGGCACGGGTCGCGCGATTGAATGCGCGAATGCAAGACGTCAGAGGCTCAGACAATGCGCCAAGTCGCAACGACATATCGTCTGGCAATTTGTAGATCTTAGTGCCGGGAAGCATGTCGAGGTCAACGTAGACATATTCCGCCCAGCCGCCCCACAAATGCGGGGCCTTCTCGAAGCCGAGATAACGGCCGTAATAAACAGGTGTCAGACACTTGTTCGCACTTAGCGGATAATGCGTGCAGTAATAGCAACGCCCGCACGGCATCAGCGGTGGGATCATCACCTTCGACCCGACTTTTAGCGGCTTGCTCATGAAGTCTTCGGTGAATTCGGTGCCGACCTCGACCAAGACGCCGCCAATTTCGTGTCCAAGCGTGAACGGCCAAGGAAGTTTTCTCGGCCAGTGACCTTTGAGAATATGGAGATCGGTGCCGCAAACGCCGCAGGCGCCGATCTTTATTAGGGCGGCTTTCTTCGGAATGTTGGGCCATGGAACGCTGCGAATCACAGGACCAGTGCCGGGACCGTCGAACGTACAAACGCGAATTTGTTCCACTCCGCGGCCTCCTAGCACAAGCCAAACGTCCTTGGCTTGATTGGCCAAATTGGTTCACATGTTACTGAGCTCGGCTAGTAATGCCAATGTCCCGTTTCTGGGGCCAACCAGACTGGTGATTTCGGTAAAGAGATCGTAGCCACATCAATCGACGACTGTGGCTCCGGTGAGAAATTTGTCACTCGGCATTCTGCAGAGACCAACGAATGGCCAGATTTAAAGACTCAAACAATCTAAACGGGGTCGAGCCAATCGCCGCCAATCACCAGCCCGCTGGCTGACAGGCGCACCTGTCCCGCAAGATGCTCACCGGTCACGTCGACATAGTCGAAGGCGCCACTTTGCAAAGTCAGCACCGAGGCATCGCCAGCACCGCCTTGGCGGAACGTGCCAAGTTCTGGACGCTGGAGCGCGCGGGCAGGATTTTCCGTCGTGGAACGGATCACATCGGCAAGCGGCATGCCGAGGCAAAGAAATTTAGACATTGTCGTCAGCAGATCGAAGGCTGGGCCATCGATGCAAAGGGCGTGTACATCGCTCGAGATACAATCAGGCATGAATAACTGGGCGAGCATGACGCGCGCCGTGCCGAAGGCAAACGAACCCATGCCGTGGCCGACATCAAAGATAATGCCGCGTTGGCGAGCCGCCCATACGAACGGCTCGACTTTGCCATCGATCGTTGCCGGAGTATTGGGAAAGGGGCGGAAACAATGCGTGAGCACGTCTCCCGGCCGCATCAGCGCCAGCACTTCCTCGAGCGTTGGCGGAGGTTCGTCGATATGCACCATCATCGTCATGCCAAGGCGTTCGGCGGCCTGGCGCGCGATCTGTAACGGCATAATGCCCTGCTCGCCGCTGGCGTGACGACCGACGCGCACCTTGATGCCAACAATCACGTCACGATTGCGATCGGCGATGTCGACTGCGTCGCTCGGCGCAAGCAACCGATGATCGCCGCTTTCGCCGACGTTGACGCGCCTCGAAAAGGCATAGATGCCGGCAAAGGAAATGTTCAGATAAGCGAGGATGCGTGGCTTGCTCTTTTCAATGACGTGCTCGCGAAATCCCGTGAAATTACCAGGGCCCGCGCTGCCGGTATCGACTAGCGTGGCCACAGCACTCTTGCGCGCGAAAGCCTCGGGCGCGACGCCGAGTGACGTGCCACCCCAATAGACGTGGGTATGCAGATCGATCAGCCCTGGCGTCACCAGATGACCGGCGACGTCGCGCGTCGTCCGACCCTCCAGGTGATCCCCCACCATTGCGATGCGGCCATCGGAGAAGGCAACATCGGCGACCCGGTCGATCCCTTGAGACGGATCGATGACGCGGCCGCCACGTAAGACAAAATCGTGAATGGGCACGGAATAGGTTCCTAAGCCGCGGCGAGAGACGGATAATTCAAAACACGGTCGGTTCAATCGCCCAGGGGTCCGTCGGCTTCGCCATCACCGAATTTGACAAGTGCGTATTTGATGCGCCGCATTCTTTCCTGAGCCTCGCGCGGACTGCGATATGCAGTCAAGGCGGCGAGAAGATCAATCGCAGCTAGGAATGCGAACCGTGAGGCAGTCGGCTTCAAGGCATTTGGGGTCTCCGGGACATACAGCCCAAGTGGAATGTCGGCCGCCATGAAGAGAGGTGAGTTAGGTTTGGTAATTGCGACGACGGTCGTGCCGTATTCCTTGGCGATGGTCACAGCGTCGATGATTTCCTTCGCCTTGCCCGTGTTCGAAATCGCCAATACGACATCCCGCTTGTCCAGGGTGGCGGCAATCATTCGCATGAGTTGTCCGTCGGAATAATTTGACACGGCGATGCCGAGCCGGAAGAAACGATGCTTGGCTTCGTTAGCCGCCATCGTCGATCCGCCGCCGACGCCGAAAGTCACGAGCTTGCTACAAGAAGCGATCGCTTCAGCGGCGCGCTCGAAATCGGTGACGACCAACTGGCGTTCGGCGGTATTGATCGCGCGATGGATATCCTCGAGAATGATCTGCCACAAAGTTGGCTTACCGTTGTTGCCTCCCACCCGCCGCGGCTCTTCCAGATAGATCCGTCCGACCACGAGGCTCTGCGCGAGTTTCACCTTTAGTTCCCGTACGCCAGAACAACCAACGGCGCGGCTGAAGCGCGTAACGGTCGGTTCGCTAACGCTTGCGCGACGTGCCAACTCGCCATTGGCGGAATGAACCGCGAAATTCACATCGGCCAGAACAACTTCGGCGACGCGTCTTTCCGATGGACGAAGGCTCGATGCGGCCTGTTTGATAACCGAAATAATGTCTTCAGGAACCTTTGAAACGATAAGGGAAAAGCCTGCGCGCGTATCGCGCTGGCCCCGGCTCCGTGCCTTCTCCAATTTGCTCGCCACTTTTGCCTTCCATGTTCATAAGAATAAAGGCGCCTAATTTATGCGCAGTCGTAGACAGCTACCGCGTCTCTCCCGCACAGGCAGAGGAAGAGGAAGAGGAAACCGCCTTATGAATCAACGCTATCATCTTTGTAGGAAAAGAACATAGGTTGCAGATAGACCGAAGACTCATGAACAATGCAGCACTATTATATTGTAATAGGCAGAATTGTTTATGTAAATTACTTACAAAGATTGGCAGTGAGCTAATTCTGCCAATAAGACCGAGGGAGGGATCAATGCTCAAGCAACTGCTCCGCTGCACGGCCGTCATCGCGACGGGACTATTTCTTACATCGCAAAGCATAGCGGCCGGAATCCTGCGATATGCGACCATCGGCGAACCGCCGAGCCTCGACACGCAGATGAGTACCGCAACGATTGTGGGCACCATCGGCGAGCACATGTTCGAGACCCTTTACGCCTTTGATTCCAAATACAACCCGCAGCCTTTGCTTGCGACCGGCGAGAAGATCGAGGACGGAGGCAAGAAACTGGTTATCTCGCTGCGCCAAGGCGTGAAGTTTCACAACGGCCAGGAAATGACCTCGGCGGACGTGGTCGCCTCGCTCAAGCGCTGGGGCGAGTTCGGCGCGCGCGGGTCGCTCTTGATGAAGAACGCGATATCGCTGACGGAAACCGGGAAATACGAGATCACGCTCGTGCTCTCGGAGCCCAATGGTGCATGGAAGAACCTGCTGGCTTATCCCGAGGGCGGGCCGGTGATCTACCCGGCCGCGATCGTCAGCGTTGCGGGAAACAAGCCCCTCGAACCGAAGGACTATGTTGGCACGGGTCCATACAAGTTCGGCGAATGGCGTCCGAACCGTTACGTCGAGCTGACACGCTTCGACGATTATTCACGCCTCAGCACTCCGGGCGACGGATACGCGGGGGCTCGCGTTGCGAACTTCGAGGCCATCCGCTTCATCCCGGTTCCCGATGTCGGGACGCGGGTGAGCGGAATGCAAGCCGGCGACTACGACTACGCGGAATTCATCTCCGGCGATCTATACGAAACGCTCAAGTCGGATCCAACGGTCAACATCCATCGTAATGGCGCACCGCTTTTCGGACTGTTCTTCGTGAATTCTAAATCCGGAATCCTGAAGGATAATTTCGCGCTGCGACGCGCGATCCAGACCGCCTTTAAGGAAGAACAGGCATTGCGCGTGTCGTTCGGCCCCAAAGCGCTGTGGGAAGCGGATGGTTCGATCTACCCGAAGGGCAATCCCTGGTACACCGAAGCCGGCGTGCAACGCTATAATCTGGGCGACGCCGCCAAGGCAAAGCAGATGGCGAAGGATGCCGGCTATGATGGAACGCCAATCCGGCTCCTGGTTTCGACCAACTATCAGGCCCATTTCGATCAAGCCACGGTCTTCACCAAGCAACTCGCGGACGCCGGTATTAATGTGCAGATGATTGTGGTGGATTGGGCAACTTTGTTGAAGATGCGCGGACAGGCCGACCAGTGGGACATCTTTGTGACCCACCATGGCTTCGTGCCGGACCCAATCCTGATCACGTTCATGAACGACAGCTATCCGGGCTGGTGGAAAACGCCGGAAAAGACCAACCTCACGGCGGCGTTCACCAGTACCGCGGACCCCGCGGAGCGGAAAAAGATCTGGGCAGAATTGCAAGCGTTGATCTACGAGCAGGTGCCGGCAATCAAGGTCGGCAACGGTTATTCCTACGACATCGCCTCGAAGAAGCTGAAAGGCATGGGCGACTCGACGGTGCTGTGGCCACATTTCTGGAACGCGTCGTTCTAAGATATGGTTCCAGACTAGATGCCGAACTAGCTTGAGGCGAATCATCGCAAGTTGAAATTGCAGCGATCCGTCACGCTATTTATTGTCCGGTAGTTGGGAGGGCGGTCCCGGATGGGATCCTACGCGTTGCATCGGACCGTTGCGGCCGTAGCGACGCTTGCCGCGGCTTCGGTGATCATCTTCTTCTTCATCCATCTTATTCCCGGCGATCCGCTGTACGTTTTGCTCGGCGACGTGGCGACCCCCGATCAGGTTGATGCCTTACGCGCGAAATTCGGACTCGATCAGCCGCTGGTCGTGCAATATTTTCTTTGGCTGGCGCACGTAGCGCGCGGTGATCTGGGAACCTCGATCTTCTTTCAGGCTCCGGTCACGCATGTGATCCGTGACGGCGCCGAGACCAGCATTCTGCTCGCCAGCATAACGATGGTCTGGATCACGCTCATCGGCCTGCCAGTCGGCGTGATCGCAGCGACGCGCCACGGCTCATGGATCGATCAAACACTTTCCGGCGTAGCGATGCTGCTGGCATCGATCCCAACTTTTTGGGTTGGTCTCTATCTGATCCTCGTTTTTGCAGCGCGGCTCGGTTGGCTCCCGAGTTCCGGCTATCCTTCGATTTTTGAACAGGGTGGTGTTGCGAACCTGCGCTATCTCCTATTGCCAAGCTTGACTTTGGCGGCGCCGAACGCGGCTCTGATCCTGCGGCTAACGCGGGCGAGCATGCTCGATGTCGCGCGCGAAGATTATATCCGCACCGCCCGCGCCAAGGGTATTAGGCCGGCGCGGGTGATATTCCGCCACATTCTGCGCAACGCCTTGCTGGCGGTGGTCTCGGCATTCGGCTTTACCTTTGCGGCGCTGATTTCGGAAGCGGTCGTCACGGAAACAGTGTTTGCCCTGCCGGGGGTAGGCCGACTCGTGGTGCAGTCGATTTTGCGGCGCGATTATCCGGTGATTCAAGGGATCATACTGGTGATTGTGGTGCTTTATCTTGCCATCAACCTTCTGGTCGACTTGTCCTATCGGCTTCTCGATCCACGCGTGGAGCTGCGATGAACGGCGCCTTCCGATCATTGCTGGTTCCCTTTACGGGACGGCCAATTGCGGCGTTGGGTCTTGTTGCACTCGTCTGCATCACCGCAGCCGCGATCATGGCGCCAATAATCGCGCCCTACGATCCTTCCAAGATCGAACCGGTATTCCGCCTGCTGCCGCCGGACGCCGCGCACTGGTTCGGCACCGACCAATTCGGCCGGGATATACTGTCGCGGGTGATTTACGGCACACGACTTGCCCTCTTGATCGGCATCGGGGTGGTGACCTTTGCGCTGATCACCGGTGTCCCCGCCGGCGTGCTATCAGCGCTTTTTCCGCGCTTTGGAAGCGTCGTGATGCGGATTATCGACGTTTTAATGTCGTTTCCAGCGCTTCTGCTCGCCTTGGGTCTTATCGTCATCCTCGGTCGTGGCGTCACGAATGCGATCCTTGCAATCGGCGTTGTCTATCTGACGACCACAAGCCGGATCACCTATGGGTTAGCCCTGCGGCTGCGGACCGAAGCTTATGTCGAAGCCGCCAATAGCATGGGGGCTGGGGTTGTCTGGACGATCCGCAAGCATATCCTGCCGAATCTGGTTTCCCCTCTGCTCGTGCAGGCGAGCTTTGTTTTCGCGTTTGCCCAACTCAGCGCCGCCTCCCTCGACTTTCTCGGGCTTGGCGCGCCACCGGAAATTCCGAGTTGGGGCAACATGCTGGCGGAAGCTCGCATCTTCATTACGCGCGCGCCGTGGCTTTTGTTCTTTCCCGGTTTGTCGATCGCGATCACTGCCTTTTCTCTTAATCTTGTTGGCGACGCATTACGCGACCGCGTCGACCCGCGCTTTCGCGAAATGCTTAGCGGCAACCGGAGATAGGAGATGTTGCGCGTAAGCGACTTGTCCGTCTCGATTGGAACGTCGGCCGATTTCGTCGACATCGTCTCGTCGGTCTCATTCGAGATCGGCAAAGGCGAGGTTCTCGGACTCGTCGGCGAGTCAGGTTGCGGCAAGAGCATGACGTCGCTCGCCGTCATGGGATTGCTCGCGGACAGCGGACCGTGGCTACGCACCGGCTGCGCGAAGCTTGAAGGCTTCGACGTCATCCGTTTGCCGCCGTACCGACGCGTCGAATTCGGCCACGGCGGCATTGCGATGATTTTCCAAGAGCCTATGTCATCGTTGAACCCCGTAATGAGAATCGGCGAGCAGATCGAGGAGGCGATCTGGGTTCACGAAAAGATCGCCGGGGCCACGCGGGCCCGCAGGGCTCGGGAACTTCTCGATATGGTCCGTATTCCGGACGCGAGCGTGCAGCTTGGCGCCTATCCGCATCAGCTTTCCGGGGGGATGCGCCAGCGCGTCATGATCGCAATCGCTCTCGCCTGCAAGCCGCAGGTCCTGATTGCCGACGAACCGACGACCGCACTCGACGTTACGGTGCAAGCGCAAATACTCAGCCTGCTGCGCGAGCTTTGCGACTCCTTGGGCCTGTCAATCCTGTTCATCACGCATGACCTCGGCGTCGTGGCTCAACTCGTCGATAGGGTCGCCGTCATGTATGCGGGCCGTATTGTCGAGACCGCGGTGGTGGCGCAACTCTTCGAACGACCGGCACATCCCTATACTGAGGCCCTGATGGCCTGCCTGCCCGATCCGGCTCATTATTCCCGACGACTCACGACGATCGCAGGACACGCGGCCAAACCCGGCGAAGTCACGAAAGGATGCGCTTTTGCGCCGCGCTGCCGGAAAGTTGCCGAGATTTGCGTGACCAACTCTGTGCCCTATGAGCAGCTCTCCGGGGATCATCGCGCTCTGTGCCGCTTTCCGGATACGGGGTTGCAGCCGTGATCGAGAAACCGATTCTCGATGTGCGTGAATTGTCGACCGATTACACCGTACGGCGCGCCGGGAAGTGGTTCAAAGTGCACGCCGTGAAGGATGTTTCCTTCACACTGGCGAAAGGAGAGGTTCTCGGCATCGTCGGCGAATCTGGCTGCGGCAAGACTACTGTTGGCCGGTCGATTGTGCGATTGGCGAAGCCGCATCGAGGCAAAGTAATTTTTGGTGGTATAGATATATTTGCCGCAGCACCCGATGAGCTTAGAAGGCTGCGCCTGAAAATAAGAATGGTGTTTCAGGATCCATTCGCTTCGCTCAATCCACGCCGCTCAATCGGCGACTCGGTTGCCGAGACCGGCGATATCCACGGCTTGTTCGAGAGTAGGGCAGACCGGTGGCGACAGGTCGAGAATACGCTAAAATACGTCGGTCTGGACGGCTCCTTTGCCACACGCTTTCCACACGAATTGAGCGGCGGCCAACGCCAGCGCATAGGTATCGCGCGCGCCATCTTGCCTACGCCCGATGTCGTGATCGCCGACGAGCCCGTTTCGGCGCTCGATATTTCGGTACAGGCTCAGGTGTTGAACCTGCTCGCGGACTTGCAGGAGATGATGGGCCTCTCGATAGTTTTCATCTCGCACGATCTTGGGGTTGTCGGCCAGATCAGCGACCACGTCGCCGTCATGTATATGGGGCGAATCGTCGAAACCGCGGCCACACGCGACATCATCGACCGCCCGATTCATCCGTATACGCGCACGTTGATGGCAGCGCGGCCGAAACCGGACCCAAAAATTCGCATCAAGGCGGGAATCGAGACTGCCGAACCGCCTAGTCAGCTCGATCGGCCTCTTGGCTGTCCTTACGCCAAACGATGCTCGATCGCGACTTCTTACTGCGTAACCAACGCCCCCCCGCTACGCACACTCGTGCCCGAGAGGATGGTGGCGTGCCATAATGTCTGAAGCATCGCGACCGGCTATTGCCGTCAGAAATTAGTTCGGGAGATGTGCCTTGAGCAATCCATCATATCAGCCCCATACGCCCAGTTCGCGACCGTTGCCGAATGACCTTGTGGCCACGCCGTGTTTCGTGGTTTTTGAGGATGGCGTGCGGCATAATCTACGGCAAACGGTGGCGGCTTGTGGCGGCGTTGAGCGATTGATGCCGCATGTCAAGACGCACCGTGCACCATGGATCGTCGAGCTTCTGCTGGCGCACGGCGTCACAGCTTTTAAATGCGCGACGCCTGCGGAAGTGGAAATGGTGCTGGCCACTGGCGGCAAGAACGTCACCTGGGCCTATCCCACGGTCAATTCGTTCCATATTCATCGCTTTATTGAATGCGCCCGAAAATATCCCGATGCCGAATTAACCGGAATGGTGGAATCGGAGCGCGGACTTGAAATCTGGAGAACTGAATTACGCAACGCTCCGGCAAATGTGCATTTGTGGATTGACCTTGATCCTGGCCTAGGGCGAACCGGCATTCCAATAAATGATGCTGCGCTCACGGTGGCACGATCGGTTCATGCGTTCGGACGATTTGCCGGATGGCACATTTACGACGGCCATATCAACGGTAGTCGCGACGAGCGCCTCAATCAGGTTCTTGCGCTCGCGGAAAGAGTCCGCATTTTGAAAGATAGGCTGAATTGCGAAAAAATAGAAAGCGAGGTGGTTGCCGGCGGTAGCTACACATTCAACCTGTGGCCGCTAAGCCTGGCACGATTTGTATCACCGGGTAGTTGGACCTATTCAAGTGCGCAGCATGATATTGAATTGGCCGATCTGGAATGGCGTCCAGCAGCCTTCGTCATGGCGACGGTTATTTCGGTTCACAAGAACACGGCTACGCTGGACGCCGGGAGCAAGGCCATTTCTCCCGACAAGCCTTTGACGGAGCGATTTCGCTGGAATGGTCGCATCATCATGATGAATGAGGAACATGTCGTGCTCGAAAGCAGCGACCTGCGTGTCGGAGATCGCATCTTTTTGTTGCCGCAACACGCCTGCACCACAGCTTACATGTACGATACCGCACTAGTAAAGACAGTATCTGGCGGTTGGGAGCATCGTCGGCAACTCGGATGCGCGCGTTGATGACTCAGATAACGTTTGTTGAGGTTTGCACAGTGGTTGAATACCAATGATCGACAGGCAAGATCGTCTCGCGTCAACAACCGTCCAATCCCAGAACCGTTAGCTCCCCAGCCTATGAAGGCTACTCTAAGACATTTCTTGATCTTTTGCGTCTCCGCCACGTCACAGGCGTATCGGGCACGAAGCCTTGCGGTTCGACTTGAACTTCCTGATCAGCGAGTGC
>Ga0207071_1004_pt1 | contig 50603 bp, 45 predicted proteins | sample Alteio_BWMinHeat_67_FD_153531 | JGI IMG/M metagenome (GOLD analysis project Ga0207071, IMG submission 153531) | Enriched cells from forest soil in Barre Woods Harvard Forest LTER site, Petersham, Massachusetts, United States -... | ecosystem: Environmental > Terrestrial > Soil > Temperate forest >...
TGACCGCAATCCCGGGGACAAGAGCGCGGAAGAAAAGTTCAAGGAAGCCAGCGAGGCGTATAGCGTCCTCTCAGACGCGAACAAGCGCGCGCAATACGATCGCTTTGGGCATGCTGCGATTGGCGGCGGGGCAGCCGGCGGCTTCGATCCCTCGGCGTTCCAGGACCTCAGCGAAATCTTCGGCGACCTGTTCGGATTTGGAGACGCATTCGGCGGCGGCAGTCGCCGGCGTAGCCGGGCGCAGCGCGGGTCCGATCTGCGTGCGGACATCACGATCACTCTGAAAGACGCGGTCTTCGGCAAGAGCATCGAGATTCCCGTCCGCAAGAGTGAAACCTGCGACTCATGCCACGGTACGGGTGGCGCGAATGGCAAGGAGCCCACCACCTGCAGCGCATGCGGCGGACGCGGCCAACTTCGCTATCAGCAAGGCTTCTTTAGCGTGGCACGCACATGCGGAACATGCACCGGTACGGGTCAGGTAGTCAGCGATCCTTGCAAGGCCTGCCGCGGGCAGGGACGCGTGTTGCGCGAGCACATGATGCAGGTGGAGATTCCTCCCGGCGTCGAGGACGGAACGCGAATTCGCTATCAAGGTGAAGGTGAGGCCGGCGTCTTCAGCGGCCCCGCCGGCGATCTCTACGTCGTGCTGACCATCGAAGAAGATTCCTTCTATGCGCGCGATGGCAACAACCTGCATTGCATGGTGTCGATCTCGTTTCCACAGGCTGCGCTTGGAACCGAAGTCGCGGTTCCAACGTTCGAAGGCGACTACAAGCTAAAGATTCCCGCCGGAACGCAAAGTGGCCAGCAAATTCCGATTCGGAACAAGGGCGTTCCCGTGCTGCGTGGACGCGGCCGCGGCGACCTGATCGTGCATGTGGAAGTTCAGATTCCCAAGAAGCTGAGCGTTCGCCAGCGCGAACTGCTCGAGGAACTGACGGCGATCACGGAAGTCGATGATAAACACGATAAGCGGACTTTCTTCGAGCGTATGAAGGCGCGCCTGCAGCAGTAGTGTAAGAAGTCTGCCGGAGCAAGCTCAAAACGAGGAGAAGACAATGCCCTCGTGGTTCCCACTCCATGACCCGACGCCGCTGGATCGCCGATGAGGTGTCAGGCAACCGAGCCTTCCTTCTCGGCGAGAACGCCGAACATCTCTCGCGCGTACTGCGCGCCCGCGTCGGCCAGCAATTCGAAATCGCCACGCCCGAGGGAGTCCGACTGGGCGAGATCGTAGAAATCCAGGCTGGCCGAGTGACTTTCTCGACTAGGGAGCTGCAGGAAACCAACGCAGCCCCGCCCTCGGCCGCGAAAACCCATATCTATCTGGCGATTTTTAAGTTTGACCGCTTCGAATGGGCCCTCGAAAAGTGCACTGAACTGGGAGCAACCAGCATAGTTCCAACGGTCACACGCAGAACCGATTCTCACCTAGTTCCAGCGGCGATCAAGCGTGTCGAGCGCTGGCGACGAATTGTTCACGAAGCTGCGCAACAATCCCGGCGCGCCACAGCCCCTGAGATCGCCGATCCTACAAAGCTCGACAGAGCAGTCGGAGATGCCCCGGGACACCGCGTTGTTCTGGCAGAGATCGAGCGCGAACGTCGCTTAACCAAGGCTGTTCAGGGGCACGACGAAATATCGCTGGCGATCGGTCCCGAAGGCGGTTGGACCGATTCGGAAATGACCCTATTCAAGGAAAACGGCTGGGTTGCGGCGTCGCTGGGTCCAACCATTCTTCGAGCCGAGACCGCCGCCATCGCCGCATTGGCCATTGCTCAGTCGGCGATTTGATAAACCAACAGCAAAGGACGAACACGGATGCTCACGGATCGACACGATAAACCAAGCACTTTAAAAAAGCGTGCCACCCGTACCTTCATCTGTGCAAAATCCGTGCCCGAAGGGTCGTGTAATCCGTGTTCGTGTGTTGGTGTTGCTGTTCATTTCCTAGAATCCACAGTCGATTTCCGTTGCGATGTTCGCCTTCCTTTCGCATAATGTATAAGGACGCATCGGGACCCCGTGGGAATCGCCTATTCGCAGCTCAATCCGAAACAAAAGCAGGCCGCCAACCACGTTCATGGTCCCATGCTGGTGCTTGCCGGTGCTGGAACCGGAAAGACCAGCGTTCTGGTTCATCGCATTTCCCGCCTGATCTTGGCAAAGCACGCGCGCCCGAACGAAATTCGCGCTTTTACTTTCACCCACAAAGCTGCGCATGAAATCCGCTCGCGTGTCTCCCGCTCGTCGGCGGGAATAGCGGCCGCGGGGCTGCACGCCTCCACTTTTCATGGCTATTGCTACGAGCTGCTCCGGGAGAGCGGCGAGGACTTCCAGCTCCTAGATCAGTTCGAACTGTGGACATTCCTGCGCCAGCGCGTTGCAGATCTACCGCTGAATCGTTTTCTTCGCGCCGCCAATCCCGGACGCTTCCTCAAAGACCTGCTTGCCTTCTTCGATCGCTGTTCCGATGAATTAGTAACGGCTGAGAGCTATGCGAATTACGTAAGTCGCGTTGCTGCAGGCGAGATTCCTGCGCCCCGAGTGGCCAAGAAAAAGCAGGCCGAATTGATGAGGCGCGATGAAGTGTTGGAGCGATGCCAAGAGATCTCCACGATCTTCGCCACCGTCGAGAAGCTTCTGACCAAGAACCGCCTGCAAACCTTTGGAGGGATCATCTCACGCGCCACTTCCCTGCTGCGAGAGGATCCTCAACTGCTCGAACGGGAGCGCCGCAAAGCCCGGTTCCTGCTGGTCGATGAATTCCAGGATTCCAATCACGCGCAGATCGAGCTCACGCGCGTGCTCGCCGGAGACGAACAGAACGTCTTTGCGGTTGGCGATCCCGATCAGGCGATCTATCACTTCCGTGGAGCTTCCAGCGCAGCCTTCAACGAGTTTGTTGAAGTCTTCAGAAAGCTCGAACAGAAGAACATCGTCAACCTGGCGGAGAACCAGCGTTCCACCCAGAACATTCTCGATTGTGGATTCTCTGCCATCAGCCGCAATCCAGGCTTGGCACAGCAAGGCAGCCGTTTGAACTTCGATCGCGAAAAGCTGCTTTCGGCGCGAGATGAAGAAGATCGGCGCCGGGGAACGGCTCTGCTGTTTGTGACAGAACCCGTAGACATCGTCCCATACCGCGAATACCGCAAGGAATGTGGAGACGTGGCCGAGCGCATCTTTGAGTTGCACGAGCGAGGCGCGCGATGGAGAGACTGTGCCGTCCTCTTCCGCAGCCATGCCAACGCCGAGGGACTCGTGGAGGAACTTGGTGCGCGCTCGATTCCCTTCGAGGTGCAGGACACCGACCTGTTTGAGAGCGATGCCCTGCGAGATCTGATCGCCTGGCTGCATTGCTCGGTTACTCATAGCGAAGATGTCAGCTTTTTCCGGCTTGCGCTGCGTCAAGACTCAGGTATCGATCTCAAGGATCTGCACGCGAAGCTCGCGGCTGCGGCTCGCGGCACGAAAGTCGCGCAGGTACTCGATAAAGTGCAGGGTGGCCCAGAGTTGCTGAATTCGTTGAGCGTGTTCGCCACGAAGCTTAACGTCGCGCAGGGCGATTTGCTGGAGATCATCGACGCGGCAGCCGACCTTCTGGAAATTCCGGGAAGCTCGGTCGAACTCACTCGCGTCCGCGGATTCGCCGAGAACTGGCGCGGCAAGCGCATAGCGAGGACCGGACATCTTCCAGAGTTTCTCGAATTCCTCGATCTGTATCGCGAAGGCGGGGGCAGCCTCGCGCTCAGCGCTCCGGAGCGTCCCGAGGACGAGTTCCATATCGGAACCCAGGAAGAGGCGCCGGATTCTCGTGACGCCGTGAAATTGCTGACCGTCCACGCCGCCAAGGGGCTCGAGTTCAAGAACGTCTTCGTCTTGCGCGTCGTGAGTCAGTCATTCCCAACCAGCTACAAGGAAACGTTGTTCGAGTTCCCGCGAGCGCTCGGTCCGGCGAAGACGCTCATAGAGAAGACCGACGACGAAATCCACAAAGAAGAAGAGCGCCGTCTCTTCTATGTCGCCGTCACCCGAGCGCGCGACTCGCTCACCCTTTACGGCAAATTGCGCGGCGGTAAGGCGAAGCAGGAACTACCCTACGGATTTCTGAAAGAACTCAGCGAAGATCCCAGCTTGAAACAAGGCATGCGGATTCGCGATCCGCGATGCGTTTCTCGCGAAGAGATAGCTCCCGACCTTCCGCAATGGATCGCGATCCCCGGAACCGCGCCAGCCCGCGGCATTGAATTGAGCGCCTCGGCCATCGACTCGTACGCGACGTGTCCTCTGAAGTTCGCGTTGCGGACTCGCTGGAGGATTCCCGAGGAGCCCTCAGCTGCGCTGCAGTACGGCGCCGCCATGCATTCCACGCTCAAGGACCTCTACGAAGCCGCGAAGAATGGGGTCGAGCGCATGGTCGATCAGACCATCGAGATTTTCTTACGGGAGTTCGAACAGGCAAAGATCGAGGAAGAACTGCAGCGAAAGCTCTACGAACGGCAAGGCAGCGAGCAGTTGCGCCAATTTATGGCGCTACGCGCCGCCGAACCGAAGCCGAATGTTCTCACCACCGAGAAATCGTTCCGCTTCATGATTGAGGATGTCACGATCAACGGCCGTATCGACCGCATCGATCGCCTCGAGTCCGGCGGCGTCCTCGTGCTCGATTACAAGACCGGGGCGCCCAAGAGCGATCTCGATGCCAGAAATAGTGTGCAGCTTGGTCTCTACGGAATGGCTGCGCGCTTAGAAGGGCACAAGATCGAGAAGATAGCCTTCTACAATCTCGAAGACCAGACCTTGGCAGAAGCAGATCGCATCAACGAGGACAAGATTCACGGCACGGTGCTTGAAGTCGCAAGCGGTATCCGTGCCGGCGACTTCCATCCAACGCCCGGATTCCACTGCAAGCATTGCGGCTATAACAGCCTGTGTCCTGCTACGGTGGAGAAAGTGTTCGCTCCCGATCTGGTGAAGATCGTGGGGATCACGGTGTGATTTGTGAAAGACCCTTTGAGACTCTGTCATCCTGCTCTTGGCCGAAGGATCTCCCGGAATGTTTCGGACTTCTTTGCTCTCCCCTGGCTCTTTCACCGCGCAATGAGGGTCTCGCGAAAGCGCCAAGAAAGTGCAACTAAGCCCTGACGCATTGCGAAAGTCCTTCGGCCAACAGCAGGCCTCAGGATGACAGAGTCGAGGGCGTGTAAGTCCGGTGAGAGACGCGGCATGCCGCGTCTCTACCGAATAGCTTCGGGTTTAGCTAACCACGTACCTCCCTGCCTCGATCGCTCTGGCTGCGATCTGCTGGCGCAACCCGATCACGTTTTCGGGATCGTGCTTTACTAACCGGCGCAGAATCGCTGTCTGGATCCGCAGGTTATCGCCTTCTGCGGCAGCAGCGAGCACCCGGCGCGCAGCCACTTCGATTTTCGCAAAGGCTCCGGACAGATAAACCTTAGTCATGGCGATCGGCAAAGCGGAGCTGGATTCGCTTTGCGCCTGAATCAGCTTCAGAGTGCGCAGCAGTGCTGAATCCATGGCGAATACCTCGATGATGATGTCGGCCAGCGCCGCCATCACCTCCTGCTGTTCCGCCAGATCGGCCATGTATCGCTGCGAGGCTACTCCTGCAACGAACAGCGCGCTTTTCTTCGCGCCAGCCACCAGAGCTCGCTCCGCGGCAAGCGCGCCTTCCGCCTCTTCGTTGACCGACGGTCCCGAGAGTACCTCGTCCATCAGCTTCTTGATTGCTGGCATCAGCGCCAGCTGACCACTCATGGCGCGCTTCATCAGCCAGCCAGTAATGATCATGCGGTTGATCTCGTTCGTGCCCTCGAAGATCCGGTTCACGCGCGAGTCGCGGTAGGCGCGCTCGGCCGGATACTCCTCGACGAAACCGTAGCCGCCATGGATCTGAACGACATGATCGACTACTTCGTCGAGCATCTCCGAGCCCCACACTTTCAGGATCGAGCACTCGACCGCGTACTCTTCGATTCCTTTGCGGATTTGCGTGGACGCATCCGGGCTGTTCTTATCGATGTCGCGCAGAGCGGCATCGATCATGCCAACCGTGCGGTAGGCGAGCGATTCACCAACGTAAATGCCGATAGCGATCTCAGCGAGCTTTTCGCGAATCAGGCCAAAGTCGGTAAGAACTTTGCCGAATGCCTTGCGCTGCCTGGCATAGGAAAGGGCAGTTTGAAGCGAAGTGCGGGCACCCCCCACACATCCTGCTCCCAATTTGAAACGCCCGATGTTCAGAATGTTGAACGCGATGACATGGCCCTTGCCGATCTCGCCGAGTAGATTTTCGACCGGCACCTTGCAGTCGTTGAGGATCAAAGGGCAAGTAGAGGATCCGCGAATCCCCAGCTTCTTCTCTTCGGCTCCGACGGAGAAGCCGGGGAATGTCCGCTCGACGATGAAGGCCGAGAACTTCTCCCCCCCGATCTTGGCGAACACGACGTACACGTCTGCGAATGACGCATTGGTGATCCACATCTTCTCGCCATTCAGGATGTAATGTTTGCCATCCGGCGAGATCTCAGCGCGACTGCGGCAGTTGAGCGCGTCTGAGCCAGAGGATGATTCCGACAACGCATAGGCGCCGACCCACTCGCCGGAAGCCAGCTTGGGCAGATACTTCGCTTTCTGATCCGAGGTGCCAAAGTAAACGATCGGCAGCGTGCCGATGCCGACGTGCGCGCCCCAGGTAACGCTGAAGCTACCGGACTTTGCGATGTAGTCGGCGATGATCGCCGACGAAACTTTGTCCATCTCCATCCCGCCGTATTCTTCAGGGATGTCCACCGACGTGAGTCCGAGTTCACTGGCCTTCTTGATGAGATCGCGACTGACCGAGAAATCCTTGTGCTCGATCTTCTCGATGTTGGGAACGATCTCTTTGACCGCAAACTCTTCCGTGGTCTGCGCGATCTGGCGATGCTCGTCGGTGAAGTCTTCAGGCGTGAAGACTTCTTCAGGCAGCCGGTCTTCAATCAGAAAGCTGCCACCTGCGATTCTCGTTTTAGGAACTGCTGCTGTTGCCATTTAGACCTCCAAAACCCCTGGGGTTAACACGCAGGTCACGAAGTCAAGAATCAAGGTCACGGGTAAAACGAGCTTAACTATCTCATTCGTAGCCATTTACGATTCTGCGAATTCGGTTTTCAGTTGTTCGACATGAAAATTGATGATAAGACCCAGCGCCCTGCCGGTGAGGCGCAAGTATGAAAGCACTTGCGCTTTGTGAACCGGCTGAATCGCTTCCACACATTTGATCTCGACTACCGCGGAATCTTCAACGAGCAGGTCAATACGGTAGCCGACCTCGAGCTTTAGTCCGTCGTAGATCAAGGGAAACGGTACTTGAGACGACACCTTCAAACCCGCCTGCTGCAACTCATGCAGCAAGCATGCCTCGTAGGCACTCTCCAGAAGGCCAGGACCGAAAGCACAGTATGCCCCTTTTGTTTCCTGTGGCCTCCGTCTTTGCCTTCGTGACCTTCGTGTTAATCCACGTTTTCAAAAACTCCCGCCGCCCCCATGCCGCCGCCCACGCACATGGTCACCAGGCCGTACTTTGCATTTCGGCGTTTCAGTTCGCGGATAATGCTCGCTGTCAACTTTGCTCCCGTGCATCCGAGGGGATGTCCAAGCGCAATGGCTCCCCCGTTCGGGTTTACCTTTGCCGGATCGAGTCCACCTTCTTTGATTACCGAGAGCGATTGCGCGGCAAAAGCCTCGTTCAGCTCGATCACATCAATCTGATCGAGCTTCAGACCCGCCATCTTCAACGCTTTAGGGATCGCGTACACCGGACCGATTCCCATCTCCTCCGGCTTGTACCCCGCCGTGGCGAAGGCTATGTAGCGTGCCAGCGGCTTAATGCCCAGCGCTTGCGCGCGTTCCGCCGACATAACGACTGCGACAGCGGCGCCGTCGGACATCTGCGAGGAATTACCGGCGGTTACAGTTCCCTTCGCGTGGAAAGCCGGTTTCAGCGCCGACAGCGCCTCCATCGAGGTGTCCGCGCGCGGGCCATCGTCCATCTTGAATTCCATCTCGATACGCTTGGGCTTGCTGCCGTTTGGCGTAGTGAAGCTTACCGGCACGGGAGCGACTTCGTCGTCGAACTTGCCAGCGGCGATGGCAGCCAGGGCTTTCTGATGGCTCGCCAGGGAAAACTCGTCAGCCTGCTCGCGAGTAATGCCGAAGCGTCGCGCTAGTCGCTCAGCCGTGAGGCCCATCGAGAGATAGGCGTCGGGGTAATGCTCGATGAGCCACGGATTCGCGCTGACCTTGTTGCCGCCCATCGGGATCATCGTCATCGACTCGACGCCGCCTGCAAGGATCACATCGGCACCGCCGGACATGATTCGCTCAGCCGCCATGGCAATCGATTGCAGCCCTGAGGAGCAAAAGCGATTGATCGTCATTGCCGAGGTCTCTACCGGCAATCCTGCACGCAAGGATGCAATGCGAGCAACGTTCATTCCCTGTTCAGCCTCCGGCATGGCGCAGCCGAGGATGACGTCTTCGATCTCTTTCGCGTCGAGCTGCGGCACCCGCGCCAGCGCGCCTTTGATTGCGACAGCGGCGAGTTCGTCGGGACGCGTTGCGCGCAAACCGCCTCGATAGGCGCGCCCTACCGGTGTACGTACTGCGCTAGCAATTACGACTTCCCTCATTAGCCAATTCTCCTAAATTAACCGCAGCGCTTTAAAGACGTGCCACGGCTGAGAGCTCTCCAATTTCTGAAGCAGCGTTCTCAGTTACCTGCACCCCCAATCGTGAATCGCCCTCCCCCAGTCCTGCTCGGCTCTTTACCGCGATCATCTGACCACCGCCGCCAGAGCCCAGGACGGCATACACGACGGCGGGTGGTATCAACGACATTCAGCGCAACCGAGGCGGAACGAAATGGCCATTTCACTTCTAATTCCTCAATGTCTTCCCTGTCTTCAGCGTGTACTGAATCCGTTCCTGCGTCTTTTTCTCGCCGCACAGCGACTTGAAAGCTTCCCGCTCAAGATCAAGCAAATACTTCTCGCTGACCGGAGTGCCGGGCGTGACGTTGCCGCCGCACAGCACTTCGGCGACTTTGTTGCCGACCTTCACTTCGTGGTCGCTGATGTATTCGCCCTGGCGCATCAAGTGCACTCCAAGTTTCAGCGTAGCCAAAATGCTTTCGCCCGGAGCGGGAACATCGGTACGCACGACCGGTGCGCTGTAACCTTCCTTTGCCAACTCGAGCGCGCGGCGCTTGGCGTCGGTGATCAGGCGTTCGCGATTCATGGTGATCACGTCAGCCTCATGCAGAAATCCCAGGTTGCGGGCTTCTGCCGCCGAGGTCGAGACCTTCGCCATCGCGATGGTCTCGAAATTCTTCTTCATCGCTTCCATCAGCTCGACTGACTCTCCCCTTCCCGCAGGACGGATGCTCGACGCTGCATCGACCGCGCGCAGCAGCATCTCCTTGCATCCACCACCGCCAGGGAGGAGTCCAACCCCGACTTCCACCAGTCCCATATAAAGTTCGGCATGGGGCTGTCGCGATGCCGCATGCAGACTTACTTCCGTGCCGCCGCCCAGACACATGCCAAACGGAGCGACCACGACCGGCTTCGGACAGAACTTGATGGCCTGCGTCATCCCCTGGAATCCGCGGATGGCAAGATCGACTTCGTCCCATTCGCCTTCCTGAATGGACATGAGCAGCAGCATGATGTTGGCGCCGACGGAGAAATGCTGCGCGTCGTTGCTGATCACGAATGCCTCGAACTGGTCCAGCGCGGGATTGCCCGGCTTCAGAGTCTGTGTGACGAACTGGACGATGTCTCCGCCCAGCGAGTTCATTTTGGAATGGAACTCGATGCCTGCGACGCCGTCCCCCAGATCGACCAGCGAAGTTGAGGCATTCTTCTTCACCACTCCGTTGGATTTCTTGGCCACCGTCACCGACCACACGCCTTCCGGAACCTCCAGTGGCCGATACGAAGAGCTCGGCAGGTCGAAGCAGCTGCGGCCGGAGGACGAACGCTTGTCGTCCGCATACCAGGATTGCTTGCCGGCGGCGAGCAGCTTTTCAACATTCGCCGCGACGGCGCGTCCTTCTGTTTTCATGCGTTCGACAGTGGCCGCAACCCCGGCGGCGTCCCACATTTCGAAGGGCCCGAACTCCCAGTTGAAGCCGGCGCGCATGGCGCGATCGATTTCTACGACTGAATCAGAAATCTCGGGAATGCGGTTGGCGGCGTAGGTCCAAAGGTCCGAAAGAGACGTCCAATAAAACTGCGCGGCTTTATCGCGTGGATCGGCATTCAGGATCATCTTCAGCCGCTCGGAGGCCGAATCGACGTTCTTCGCCATTTCCAGCAACTGAAACCTCGGTTTGCCGCGCGGATGGTATTCGAGCGTCTTCCAATCAATCGCCTGGCGATCTTCTCCCGATTCGGATTTCGTCTTTTTGTAAAACCCCTGCTTCGCTTTGTCGCCCAGCCACTTGCGCTCGAGCATCTGCTGATAGAAAGCCGGAAGCTGGAGTTCGGAGCGTTCGTCTTTGACGTTCGCCGTCATGTTTGCGACGACGTGTCCGAGGATGTCGAGGCCGACCATGTCGATGGTGCGGAAGGTCGCAGACTTCGGCCATCCGAGCGCGGCTCCGGTGAGCGCGTCGATTTCCTCGATGGAGAGTCCCATCTCCTGCATGATGCGAATCACGTTTAGCACCGAGAACGTGCCGATGCGGTTGGCGATGAAGTTGGGTGTGTCCTTGGCGCGAACGATCGCCTTCCCGAGCCGTTGATCGCAGAAATGCGAGATCGCGTCCATCGCCGCCGGATCGGAATCGGGCGTAGGAATAATTTCCAGCAGGCGCATGTAGCGCGGGGGATTGAAGAAATGCGTGCCAAACCAGTTTCGCCGGAACGCCTCGCTGAAGCCTTCGGCGATCTTTCCGACCGGCAGTCCGCTCGTATTGGTGGTAACGATCGCAGACGGTTTGCAAAGCGCCTCAACCTTACTCAACAGAGCGCGCTTGATCTCTAGATTCTCGGCGACCGCTTCGATGATCCAGTCGGCATCGGCGAGGAGCTTGAGATCGTCTTCAAAGTTGCCGATTTTGATCATCCGCGCCGACGCTGGATCGAAGAACGCCGCAGGCTTGGATTTTTTTGCTCCGTCGAGACCAGCGGCAACGATCTTATTGCGGTCAACGGGCTGAGCGTCCGGGGGGACGATGTCGAGCAGATAGCTCGGAATTCCGGCGTTCGCCAGATGCGCTGCGATCCGGGAACCCATAGTTCCTGCACCTAAGACCGCTACCTTGTTGATCTGAAGTTTGTTAATCGAAAGAGACATGGATGAGAGCTCGCTCGCCTCCGAGGAGGCTCCCATGGTATCGGAGCCGAAGGTCACTGTGGTGAACGGCGCGAGTTCGAGGTCGGCGGCAGCAGTTTTGGGCATTCGGGCTAGACACAAAAGCTTACTGAATGAATATTCATTCAGTCAATGGTAAGATGCTTCCGGTCGGCTTGGGTCGCAAAGTTTCGGTCGGGATTCAGGAGCAGCGAAAGGCTCCGGCGGTTTTCCTCCTGAGACGTCGAGAAATGTCATTGCAACAGCAACAGGCAATAGTTTCCTCTTATTCCCCGCATCGTCCAATGAGTGACAGCAGGTGCTTTATTGCCTTGAACTGCGAGAGATTCCACAGAATTCCCTGATAATTCCCACTAAAGCAAAATTTGCGAATTTTGCCCCAGAATTCGACGATTGTTTTGGGTCCGGACCGTTCCGCCGTGAATCGCCAGTTGGCCGCCCGAGACCGCAGAGATCATGCACGGCTACTTTACGGTGAATGTTGCCTTGACGTTGAGTAAGAATTTTGGGATCTATCGCACTACAAGGACTTCCCTCACATTGTCGCGCGCCAGGAAAAACTTGAGAGAAGCATAATCGTGGAAGAGATTTTCGATATGGCGGTTATTGAAAACACGTTGCAGGCGGAACTGCGGTCCGCGTTGCAAACGCAAGTTGTCTAGCCCATTGATGTGATAGCGAAAGTACGGCGCGTCCGGGCCGGCATCCTTGGTATGAAAAAACGACAACAGATAGCCTTTGGGATTCATCACCGAGGCGATGCGCTCGACCATCGGCTTTACCAGCGGCTCAGCAAGATAATCGGGAATGTCCCAGCAGAGCACCGCGTCGAACTTCACATTGCGAAAGATCAAGTTATCGGCAAAGAAGCGGTCGACGTTGATCGCCACAGTTCCGTCTTCATTCTTCTTCTTATATTCAGGATTCTGCGAAGCGAGCAAAACGTCTTCGTTGTATACGCGATGGCCCAGTCCCGTGAAATGTGTGATATTCGCGGGTGAAGTCGGCCCGAGATCGAGCACGGCAAGACCCTCGCAGCCTTTCAGCATTTTAGTAAGCTCACCCAAACCGCTGGAGCGCCGAGTTCCTGCCTCGATGCCTTGTATTGCGTGTTCCTTTTCAGGGGAAGATCCGCCGCGAAAAAATCGGAAAAAAGAGTTGGCCACCGGTTCTTGCTTCTCGCTCTAGCTCCTGCCTGTGGTCACTGGCGCTTCTGGAGCGGATGACGAAGGCGGAGTCGTCACCTGGGTAACTGGAGTAGATGCTGACGGATGCGAAGATAAACTCTGTTGGTCGCGGCGGACTGACTGATCCTTGCTTATGTCGATGCCGCCTTTGAAGTAGGCGCCGTCTTCAATGATGATGCGCTGGGTCGCGATATCGCCGACCAACACCGCTGACTTCCGCAGTTCCACCCGGTCGGAGGCGGAGATATTGCCATCCACCTTGCCGTGAATCACTACTTCCTTGGCGTGGATATTGGCGCGAATCCGGCTATTCGGACCGACGGTCAAGCTCTGCTCCCGCAGTTCGATGCTGCCTTCCACTTCGCCATCGAGAAACAAATCTTCGCTGCCAGAAAGTTCGCCCTTGATCACTACAGACTTCCCGATATGGGCAACATCCGTGCGATTCTGCTCGCTAGGTCGATAGTTATCCACGGCACCAAACCTCCTGCAGGAATTTTGTTCGAAGCTGTTATGTTCGCCTGAGTTTCATACCAGATGCCCGAGCTCCGGCTCGAAAACGATCTCACATGCGATCGGCAACGGGACGACGCCCGACGCTCCCCATTCAAAATCACTAACAGATACCGCAACTCACCGAATCTGAAGGGCTTAGCGCAAGACTATACAGAGCGCGGAGTTGCCGCGCAACGCAAGGTGCTTACTCGGTCAACGTAAGCCCAAACGGGCTCGGCCAGATGATCGACATTATAGGCGAAACTAAACGCCCTAAGGTTGCGCGGTATGTGGAATCGCATTACTCAGATGGAGCACGCGAGTTCCCAATTTGGCTAGGGGAATGCCGTAACATGCCACAGATCGCTCGCACACCTCCGTAGAAGGCTGATGTTTGCTGCTGTTTTCTTGTGGATAATTTGGTCATCTTCTTGCAATAGAAGCAAAGTCGGCCCAATCGGAACGGTCGCTGTTTCGCAGCAGGACCGAAGAACCAGGGGAACAGCGGTTCTGTCATGATCAGCGGCTAAAACAGCCAATGGGACTGCCTTTTTCCGAGTGGGCCGACTTAACAAAAAGTTGCAATATCCTGGCCATGACGGCCAAATGCGTCTCAAACAAACTATACCCTGTCCTATGAATCGACGGCGGCTTCCAAGGCCGCCGTTGCCGTTTCTGGCATAGTATTTCTATAGTCGGCTCGTGTTAGCGACCTTGCAACAAAGCAGCACACGATCTTCGTCTAACCTAAGAGGCCTCCACACAACCTTATGTCGTTCGCTCTTCGTCACATGGCTTTCTCCAAAACTTTGCTAAGCGTGTTTATGACAGTGCTTGCTTTCTCCTCCCTGGCGTTTGGCGGCGCGAGCACTCCCCCAGCCGACCAGCCAGCGGACGTTCAGAACGATCCGCAGGCGCGCGAGCTCGTTCGCAAAGTGGTGTCTAACGAACTGAAGCAGGAGGAGCTCGACAAGTCCCACTACATGTTCAAGCTCCGTAAGGTCACGCCTAAAACCACCTGGGTGCATGAGGTTGTCCAGACCGATCAGGGCAGCATTGCAAGGACACTGCTGATCGACGGCCATCCGCCCTCCGAGGAGCAGAAGCAGGCAGAAGAAGAAAAGATCCAAAAGCTCCTTCGTGATCCCGATGAACAACGGAAACATCTGAAGCGCGAGAAGGAAGACGAAGGCCGCGCGCAGATCATGATCAAAGCCTTGCCAAACGCGTTCTTTTACCAGCAGATTGGACGCCAAGGCGACACGGTTAAGCTGCGCTTCCGTCCGGACTCAAGTTACCAGCCTCAATCTCATGAAGAATCGGTCTACACCGGCATGGCTGGCGAGCTGTGGCTGAACGTCGCGCAGGAGCGGCTACAGAAGATCGACGCCCATTTGTTTCACGACGTCGATTTTGGCTGGGGCATTTTGGGTCGCCTCTACAAGGGCGGCGGCTTCATGGTGCAGCAGGAGCAGGTTGACGGCAATCATTGGGACGCTACGGCTGTGAAGCTTGACCTTACCGGCAAGGCCATGTTGTTCAAATCGATCATTTACAAGGAAGAAGAGTACGAAAGTGAGTTCCGCCGTCTGCCCGATCACGTGAGCCTGAGTCAGGGCGTCGAAATTCTGAAAAAGGGAGCGCCTGAGGTCGCCCAAAAAGGCGGACAGTGATAGGCGGATCAAGAGCGAGCCGCCGCGTTGCGAACTGGGTTCTTCCGAACTGTCAGCCTATCGATCAGATCATTTCGAACTTCGTAGCCGCTACCGGCCTGATTGCCAATAGAAATCGTGCCGGTTTTCGACACGATCACCTCCGGTTCGATAATGTCTTCCTTCCAGTATCGCTTGGAAGCCGAAACGTCTCCAGGCAACGTAAAACCCGGCAAGGTTGAGAGCGCGACGTTCTGCGCGCGACCGATGCCGCTCTCAAGCATACCTCCGCACCATACGGGAATATTGTTCGCCAGCGCGAGGTCATGAATCGCGAGCGCTTCGCTGAAGCCTCCAACTCGGCCGACTTTGAGGTTGATAACGCCGCACGATCCGAGTTCGATTGCCGCCCTTGCGTCCCGCGCATTTCGAATGGCCTCGTCAAGGCAAATGCGAGTTTTGAGTTGTTTCTGAAGCGCGGCATGAAAATAGAAATCATCGTTCCAGAGCGGCTGCTCGATCATGAGCAGATTGAAGCTGTCGAATTGCCTGAGATGCTCAATATCATGGAGTGTGTATGCCGAATTGGCGTCGCAACTCAGCAGGATTTCCGGCCAGCGCTCGCGTATGCGCTGGAAGATCTGAATGTCCCAGCCCGGCTTACACTTGACCTTGATGCGTTGATAGCCGGCCGCAAGCTCTAGCGCGACTTTTTCCATCAGCTGTTCGGGGGAATTCTGGATTCCCAGGGATACTCCACAGGCGATTTCCTTGCGACCTCCTCCGAGCAATTTCCAAAGTGGGATCTGCTTGGCCTGCGCCTCCGCCTCCCACACTGCATTTTCGAGCGCTGCTTTGGCCATGCGATGTCCGCGCACGCGTTGCAGAATCGCGGGAACCTCTCCTCCGGCGATGATTTGCCGGCCCAGCAGAGCGGGCGCCAGTTCTTCCTGAATTACATACCAAGCCGTGTCAATCGTTTCCTCGCTGTAGTAGGGATGCTCACCGGCGACGCACTCGCCCCACGCCGTGATGCCATCGAGCGTTAGCTCAACCAACATCACCCGGCGCTCGGTAGTGCGCCCAAAGCTGGTCTCGAAGAAATGTACGAGCGGCATGTGCAGCTCGCGCAAAGTGATCGCCTCTATCTGCATGAGCTTGCCGGAGCCGTTTCTTGCCGGGAGGCAGCGTCGAAGTCGAATCGTTCTTCAGGATGTGCGAGCAAGAAGGAGCCATTTCCTTCTTGATCGCGAGAATATCCGAGCACGGCGAGACCGCGCGAGAAAGCCGCGAGAAACTGCTCGCGGTTGGCGAGCTGCACGTCGCGAGCGAGATGGCGCATCGTAGGGTCGGCCTTCCATTCGGAGATCCCCGCCGGCACAGAGATCGTCTCTTCCGGGCTAACGACGGGGCCATGTTTCTGCTCCAGCAATCGGCAAACGCGCTCTGACTTGAGCCACCACTCCGCCACACAACGATCGGTGGGCAATCCTCCTTGTAGAGGCGAAGAGGAGATGCCGTACTGATTCACGGTGTAGCGGCGCACGATCGCCCCAAGTCTCTCGAGGTTGAGATATGCGTTCTTGATTTCGAGCGGATCGAAGGTCCACTCCATCAGCTCGAAGCCGCGCGCCAAGGCTTCTTCCCGCTGCGCCAACTTGAGACGGCGTCCCAAACCAGCGTTGCGATTCTGTTCGCGGACGGCAAGCATGTGTGAATGGAGATAGGTGTGTCCATCTCGCGCTCCCGGAATCGACAAGGCAAATCCGACGAGATCGTGACCGGCAAATGCCCCAATCACTTGCCCACCTATCTTGCTGGCGACGACAAACAGGCGCACTGGTAGCAGGTCGGCGTCGGAAAATCCCCACACATCCTTCTGGAGATATACGCATGCCTGGAACTCGGTGATTTGATGACATTGGCGCAGTTCGACCGCTTCGCTTGCCGTCGGTGATGACGCGGACCTGCTCACCGCTTCACCTCCTCCGCATCTTTCGACTTCTGCCAGAGTTCTTCCATTTCGTCGATGCTCATTGCTTCAAGATTGCGCCCTTCGGCATGCGCTTGAGCTTCCATCAGTTCGAAGCGGCGTCGGAATTTCTGGGTTGTGCGCCGGAGTGCCGATTCGGGATCAACATCCAGAAACCGCGCAAGGTTCACCAGCACAAAGAAGAGATCGCCAACCTCGCCTTCGATTCGCTCGTGTAATTCGACAGGAACGACATTGGTTCGCGAGCCAGCGTGCCCATCGGCGGGTTTGATGGGCTGCGGCAACTCGGCAATGTCATGCTTCAGTTCTGTGACTTCTTCATCAATTTTGCTGAAGAGGCCAGAGATATCTGCCCAGTCGAAACCAACTGACGCAGCTTTCCGGCTAAGTTTCGTCGCTTCGAGAAGCGCCGGCATTGCCCGCGAGATGCCGCTTAACAGCGATGGCCCTGTCTCTCGCTCCTGAGTTTTTGCCGCTTTCTCCGCTTTCTTGAGTGCTTCCCAATTTCGGACCACTTCTCCGGCAGTATCCGCCTTCACTTCGCCAAAAACGTGCGGATGCCGATCGACCAACTTTTGCGACAAGCGATCGAGCACCTCGTTGATCGAGAAATATCCCGCTTCCTTTGCCATTTCAGCATAGAAGAGCACCTGGAGCAGCAGATCACCCAACTCTCCGGGAAGTTCCTGCCAATCGCGCTTTTCGATCGCCTCGAAGACCTCATAGGTCTCCTCGAGCGTGTACGGCTTGATGGAGTCAAACGTCTGCTCGCGGTCCCATGGACACCCCCCGGGAGCGCGCAGTCGCGCCATGATGCTAACGGCGCGCTCAAACCTCTCGCCTGTGGACATGTGCTTAATCTAAATGACGCCCATGCGGATTGTCAGGCGCGAGCGGGCTGCTATCCTTTTTGCGTGAAGGCCCATACCGAGTACCTGAAGTTTCACACGAAAAAGCACCGCGACTACATCCACATCACTCCGCAAGTGGAATCTGCCGTGAAGAAGAGCGGCGTGGAGGAAGGACTGGCTTTCGTCTCAGCGATGCATATCACGGCGGCCGTGTACGTGAACGACAATGAGTCCGGCCTGATTCACGACATCGACGAATGGCTGGAAAAGCTCGCGCCTTTCCGGGAGGACTACCGCCACCACAAGACGGGCGAGGACAACGGAGACTCGCATCTCAAAAGCTTGCTGCTCCACCAGTCGGTGACGCTTCCCATCACGAAGGGCAAGCTCGACCTGGGAACGTGGCAGCGAGTCTTCTATGCGGAGTTCGACGGACAACGCGAGAAGCGGGTGATCATCAAGATCATCGGCGAATAGGGATAGGGCTTCGTCGTCCACCAGATTGTGTCCGTCGCGTCCCGGCGCGCGATATTTTGTAGCCTCAGAAAACGCGCCGACATCGAATACCCGGTATCCTGCTGAAGCTCAATGAAAATCGGAATCACATGCTACCCGACCTACGGCGGAAGCGGAGTGGTTGCCACCGAGCTCGGCATTGAACTTGCCCAGCGCGGACACGAGATTCACTTCATCTCCTATTCGCAGCCATTTCGGCTCGTCACCCCCCAAGACAACATCCGCTTCCACGAAGTTACGGTCTCGCAGTATCCATTGTTCGAGTACCCACCTTATGACCTGGCTCTGGCCACTCGAATGGCCGAAGTTGCAGAGATTTACGATCTCGACCTGCTGCACGTCCACTACGCGATTCCCCATTCGGTGAGCGCGATGCTGGCGCGTCAAATGCTGGCGAGCGCAACGTTCCCGCGCCATTTGCCTTACGTGACCACCTTGCACGGCACGGACATTACCCTGGTCGGACAGGATCCCTCTTACCTTCCAGTAACACGGTTCTCGATTGAAGAAAGCGACGGTGTCACAGCCATTTCCAACTATCTGAGGGAACGCACTGTGCAGGAGTTCGCAGTCCGCAAGCCGATTGAGGTGATCTACAACTTCGTGAACTGCGATCTGTACAAACGTCCGAAAGACGTCAGCGCGGAGCGCTCGGTCTTTGCCGAGCCCGAGGAAAAGATCCTCGTGCATCTTTCGAACTTCCGGCCAGTGAAGCGCATCGGCGACGTGATTGAAATTTTCCATCGCGTGCAAAAGGAAATTCCCTCGCGGCTGATCATGATTGGGGATGGTCCCGAGCGCTCTGCCGCGGAATGGCAGGTGCGGCGGCTGGGCCTGCTTGATCGCGTGTATTTCCTGGGCAAACAGGACAACGTACATCAAAAGCTTTCGATCTCCGATCTGATGCTGTTGCCAAGCCAACTCGAGTCGTTTGGTCTTGCCGCACTGGAAGCGATGGCATGCGAAGTTCCGGCCATCGCCACGAACGTGGGGGGGCTGCCTGAAGTAGTGGAGAACGGTAAGAACGGTTTCCTAGCCGAGGTGGGGGACGTAGAGCGAATGTCGCGTTGTGCGATCGAGATTCTCTCTGACGAGAAAAGACTGAGAGAAATGGGCAAGCTTGCGCGATTTGAAGCGCAATCTCGCTTCTGCGCGTCGAAGATCATTCCCCAATATGAGAAATTTTACGAGCGCGTGCTGGAACGAGCCTCGTAAATCGCCGATGCGGCGGAGAATTCCTTGTCTGTTTGCAGCAATGGGAGTTCGATCGAGATTCTGGTGCCTACCCCCGGGCTGCTCTTGACCATCAGGTGGGCGTTGGCGCCGTACAGAACCCTCAGGCGCTCGGCGACGTTGTCCATTCCGATGCCTTCGGTGTGTGGCTCACTGACTTCCGGGTCTCGGGTATAGCGACGACGTTCTCCCCAACGCCCATTGCTGGCGCTCATGCCGACACCATCATCTTCAATGTCAATGCGCAAACGATGTTCCGGTTCCAGACGGCTGCGCAACACGATGCTTCCGCCCTCGATCTTCGGAGAGAGGCCGTGTTTGATGGCATTTTCAACGATTGGTTGCAGCATCATGCTGGGGACAATCACATCGAGCGTTTGGGGATCCAAGTCCTTGATCACTCGCAGCTTGTCGGTTCCGAAACGGGCCACCTCAATATCCAGATAGTTGTCGATAAATTCTATCTCTTCCCGCAGCATTACGAAGGCATCGTGTTTCTTGAGCAATGAGCGCAAAATCATTGCCAGCTTCACGATGAGCTCGCGTGCCTGCTCAGGGCGAACCCGCACAAGGGACGAAATCGAGTTCAGCGTATTGAACAGGAAATGAGGATTGATTTGGCTCTGCAGCGCATCCAGCCGAGCTTGCAGCAGCAGTCGCTCCTGCTCTTCCAGTTTCAGCTCGATGCGGGTGGCGTTCCAAACTTTGATCGGTATGGCGACGGCCGCAATGGTTCCCGCATAGATTGCAACTTCCACCCAAAAACTGTCGCCGTGCAGAAAGAAGACGCGTTTGGGAAAGGCACGCCCAATCTCCTCGCGCAAGAACTGCAGAAGCACAATGCCAACGAAGAAGGCAACCTGCCAATCGTGCCGTGGACGCGGAAAATTCCGCCGCACCCAGCGGTAAATACTCAGGTCCACCATGGGCGAGAACGACCATATATCTTCGCGATTCGCGGCATACTCCCGAAAAGCTCCCGCAACGTATCCCGCCATTGCGTTCAGGGGGAACCCGAGGAACTCTTGTCTCCAGAACTCCGGAACGGCGCAGAGCACGGCCAGGGCAACGCCGGCCAGACGTCCGCCCATGACTCCGACAATGATTGCACTCTCAAACGCCACGTCTGCCGCCAGGAAATTGGGGACTACGGCTCGTACCCACACTCCGAGTGCAACCGGAACTCCCACGAAGAGAACGATCTGGAGCTGCTCGCGCGCGCTTCGCACTTCATTCCGAAACAGGATTGACTTGAAGTAGCGCGAGCGCACAACCGCGCTGGCGATGGCCGCAACCACGCCCAAGCGGATCAGCAGATTCGTGAGGATTAACTTCTGGTCCACGCAGATGCTAGCCTAGCAGGAATCGCTGGCTATAATTAAGGCGTGAGCTCCTCGCCAGCCAAGCTTCAAGCCGCCAAACGAGCGGAGGCGGACTTCCCTACCAAATTCGGCCACTTCCGCATACTTGGGTTTGAGGGTAGCGAGCGCGATCCAGAAACCTGCAGGCCGGAGGCGGCCGTCGCGCTGGTGATGGGCGACATTCATTCTCAGCTTCCGCTGGTACGCATTCACTCCCAATGCCTGACTGGAGATGTGTTTCACTCTCTCCGGTGTGACTGCCGGCAGCAACTTGAGCTGGCTTTGGAGATGATCGCCGAGAGCGGCGCTGGAATTCTTCTTTACGAGCAGAAGGAGGGACGCGGCATCGGTCTGATTGCCAAACTGCAGGCCTATGAACTGCAAGACCAGGGACTCGATACCGTCGAGGCGAATGAGAAACTTGGCTTTAAGGCCGATCATCGCGAGTTCGATCTTCCCGCTGCGGTTTTGCGAACCCTGGGTATGAAAGAGGTTCGGCTCATCTCGAACAATCCTCAGAAAGTAGCTGCACTCGAGGCTGCCGGAATCCGTGTAGTTGAGAGAGTGCCTTGCGAGCCTGTGGTCGGCGAGCGCTCCGCCAGTTATCTCAAGACGAAGAAGGACAAGCTGGGCCACCTGATCGGCAACGCTGCTCCCGCTGACAAGGCTTAGCCAGAGCTGCTGCATTTCTCGATACTTGAAAACCCGTGGTGACATCTGAGCGCCACCGTGCGACATCACATATCCCATGCCATTGAGCCGGAAGCGCCGGTTATCCGTCGTTCGCGAAGGTGACGCGAGCGGCCGGACTCTCGAGATCTACCAGGAGATCAAATCATCTCTGGGCGTTCCTCATGTAAACGTCATCTTCCAGGCCTACGGAGCGCATCCCAGGTTTCTCGACATGATGTGGAAGCTCCTGAAACCTGCCATCGAGACGCGTGAGTTTTTCAGCTGTGCCGACCGGCTTCGAGCCGAAGCGTACACTCGCGCGCACAACTATTTCTCCGTTCCCGATCTCTGCGATCGTGTGCGCGAGATTCATTTTTCCAGCGGAGCGCAGCACGAGCTCACCGACGCCGTGGAACTGTTTCATTACAACAATCCCCTATTGCTGCTAATCGCGGCGCTGCTGTTGCAAGCGTTCGAAGACGGTCCCGCACAGGAGCGAAGCGCCGAAATGGGAGCCGATCATCCGGTATTCACGCAGCGGCTGGTAAAGATCACGGAGCAAGCGGCGCCGGCGCCGATCCGTAAGGTCTACGACGAGATGAAGCGCACGCTTGGCGTGAACTTCATCAACACCGACTATCAGGCGTTCGCCCGGTGGCCCGATTTTCTGAACACGTATTGGAGCGCGCTAAAGCCTGTGGTTTCATCTCCGCTCTACAGTGAGAGCAGTCATGCCGTACGCGAGTCCGCCATGGCACTGGCGAGTGAGCTGCCCAACGCTCCTCAACTCAGCGTAGAACGCATGCAGGAGGCGGGGCTGAACGACGACGAGATCAGCGGCGCGATTCACATCACCGAAGATTTCCTGGGATTGCTCTCCGGGCTGGTTTTCAACGTTGCCTTCGCGAAGATCGCGCTAGAGGGCGGGAATCAGATGAAGAGCCCGCAGCCGGGAAAGAAACTCGGACAGATTCAGCGATCGGAAGAGCCTCCACAGCGTGCCGCCTAGCTTAGCTTAGCTAACATTTCCAAGGACGTGCGCCACCGCCATGGCCAACGCGGGATCGAGCCTGTCCGGCATCGATCGATAACTCGGCTTCTGGTGGGCTTGCAATTTGCGCGGCACCTCTCCACCAGCGTCTCTCAAAATAAAGCCATCGACATCCCCGAGCATCTCTCGCGCGGAATGCTTGAAATCGCTCTGCGCCGAGTCCAGCACCATCAGATACAAATCCGGAGAAAGAAACTCCGCGGCGCCGGAAGATTCGACGAGAATGTGAGTGCGTGGGGAGAGCTCCTGCTGAACTGCAGTGCATGCTTCTTTCCTCTTGCCGTCAGCGACCTGAACCAGAACTGCGCACTCTGCTCCAGCCGAGACATATCGCGCCGTGTCGCTCGTGTTTCCGGCAGAAGTTTGCTCCCAGAACGAGTAGTCCTTGCTCTTGACGAGCAGTCGTGAATTCTCAGGAAGGTGAAAGTGGTGGGTGAACTTCACCGCCGTCCAGCGAAACAGCGGGAAGGCAGCGATGATATTGCAAACCAGCGTCGTCTTGCCTACGTCCTTGGTCTGTCCGCCAACCATGATCAATGGCATAGGACGAGTCATTCTTCCTTCTTACGCGACAGCCGGGAGAGCGTAGCGAGTTCCTTCAAGTAGTCCTTGAGTGGACGCGCAGGGGTTCCCCAAAACACCACTCCTTTGCCGCGGACTACTTTCTTGCTCAGGATGCCGCTGCCGGAGCCGACGATCACTCCATCTTCGATCGTCGCATGGTCTCCGATGCCCACCTGCCCGCCCACGATCGCACCGTTTCCGATTCGGGAACTACCCGAGATTCCGGTTTGGGCCGCTATCACCACGTCTTCTCCAATCTCCACGTTGTGCCCGATGTGCACCATATTGTCGATCTTCGTGCCGCGACGAATGACTGTCTGGTCAAGCGCTCCACGATCGATGGTGCAATTGGCGCCAATCTCGACATCGTTTCCAACCATCAAGCGTCCCACTTGGGGAAACAGACTGTAGTGTCCATGCTGGTTGCGAACATAGCCGAAACCGGTGGAACCGAGCACCGAGCCAGCTTGAACCACAACCCGGTCGCCGAGCTCTGTTCCTGAGTAAATCGTGACGTTTGGTCCGATCCGGCAATCTCGACCCACAGCCACGCCCGCACAGAGAACCGAGTTTGCTTGCAACGATGTACCATCTCCTACGCTCACATCTTCTTCGATCACAACTCCTGGACCGATCCAGGTGTGCTCTCCGATCTTGGCTGAAAGATCGACCTGCGCGCTCTCATATCGTCGTTCCCGCTTCTCTCCGGAAGAGAACAGCGATGCGACTTGAGCGAATGCAAGTTTCGGATCGCGCGCAATCAGAATCGGCTTTGGCGCTGTAACATCGCGTCCAAACTCTCCCGCAATAACCGCAGATGCGCGCGAATCGAGTGCCAGCCGCAATGTTGCCTGATCGGATGCGAAGACGATGTCACCTTCTCGCGCCGAGCCCACGCTCGCGATGTTACTAATCCGAACCGCGCCATCGCCTATGACCAGAGCTCCACAATGCGAGGCTAAGTCGCGAACCAAGTGAGATTGTGTGGCGCTGCTCATCTCAGTAAAGCGCAGGCTCTCCTGGCGGGCGGGTCTTCCAGCGGCGATGAACCCAGAGCCATTGTTCGGGATAGCGGGTGGCGTAGTCCTCGATCACTCGATTGAACATCGCTGTGTTTGCGATCGCATCGCTATCGTCGTCTCCAGTCGAGACTAACTGAAGAGCGGGGTCGAAGCGAACGCGATACTTCCTGAGCTGGCTGTCCCAGATGGTAAAGGCTGGCACCACCGCTGCACTGGAACGCAATGCCACTCGCGCCATTCCGGCGGCAGTGCAGGCGGGCACTCCAAAAAAGTCGACAAACACACCCTGCGGGGGGGTCATATTCGTGTCCATCAGGATTCCGACGGTGTCGCCTGCCTTCATAGCTGCGAGCAATCCCCGCGCAAAATCTTCCTTCGCGAAGGTCTCGTTGCCGTGCAGAGTGCGATAGCGCTCGACCAGAGCGTCTACCTTAGGATTGTCGAGCCGCCGCACCACGATCTTGATGGGATGTCCGAAGATCGAATGAACAAACGACCCTATCTCCCATGCGCCGAAATGTCCCGTGAGCAGCAGAACGCCGCGTCCGGCCGCGCGGGCGGTCTCGTAATTCTCGAAGCCGTCATAGGTGGCTACTTCCCTCGCGTTCTCGCGCCTATACCGCGGAAACATACAGAACTCAGCCAGATGACGCCCGAAACCGACGAAGACCTGGAAAACTATTCTGCGCCGCTGCGACTTCGACATCCGCGGAAAAGCGATTTCCAAGTTGCGCATGCCAACTTTGCGCAGACGTCCCATCAGAGCATAGGCAACGATTCCGACGGCGATTCCCAAAGCCCGCGAAATCGGTCGCGGCAACGCTCCGAGAGTTCGCAAGGAAATCCACACCAATGCATACTCGAGGTTCTCGCGCATCGGAATTTGCGACGGTAACACCCGCAAGGCAACGATTGCAACGTGACTCGTGCCTGGCCTTGAGACTGGGCTTATTCCGCAAGTATTTTGTGCACGAGGTGGATGGAGATCGATCCTTCGCCGACTGCCGAAGCTACGCGCTTCACGTTGCCCGCGCGCGCATCGCCGACGGCCAGGACCCCAGGCAAACTGGTTTCAAATAGATATGGAGCGCGTGAGAGCGGCCACCGCGCCTTCTGGAGATCTTCGGGCAATAATTCAGGGCCGGTTTTGATGAAGCCCTTATCGTCCATGGCAACGCAACCATCCAGCCAACCGGTGTTGGGACTCGCACCGGTCATTACAAAGAGGTGGCGAATGTTGTGAACTTCCACTTTTCCGGTGCGATTGTTGCGCCAACGGACACAGTCCAGACGATCCTGACCGTCCAGAGCTTCGATTTCGGTATTCGCGTGCAGAGTGATCCTCGGATTCTCTTCGATCCGGCGAATCAAGTAGCGCGACATGGTTTCAGCCAGCCCTGCAGACCTGATGAGCATGTGCACGTGGCGTGAACTCTCGGCGAGGTAGACCGCCGCCTGTCCAGCGGAGTTGCCGCCGCCGACTACGATAACTTCTTCGTCGGCGCATAGCTGCGACTCTATGTGGGTTGCGCCGTAATAGATGCCTATTCCTTCAAAGCGCTCAATATTTTCGAGCGGCAGCTTGCGATACTGCGCTCCAGTGGCGATTACGATCGAACGGGCAGGAATACTACTTCCACCGTCAATCTGAACTGCATAGGGCCGCTTGCTACACGCCAGCTTCACTGCCGTGCGCGCGATCAGCACCTGGGCTCCAAACTTCTGTGCCTGCGTATAGGCGCGTCCGGCAAGCTCCTGTCCAGAAATGCCGGTGGGAAAGCCCAGATAGTTTTCGATTTTGGAACTCGAGCCCGCCTGTCCGCCGGGAGACATGGTCTCGATCACCAGTACGTCGAGCCCTTCCGAAGCCGCGTAGACAGCGGCCGCCAATCCTGCTGGCCCCGCCCCAATGACGGCGACATCGTGGATGCGACTCTCGTCGATTTGCGCATTTAAACCCAGGCAATCCGCGACTTCGCGGTTCGTCGGATTGCGCAATACCGTTGTTCCCCGGCAAATAAGGACCGGAATCTCGTCGATGCGCACATGGAAGCGATCCAGCAATTCCTGCACTCCCGTATCGCGGTCGAGATCGACGTAGGAATAGGGGTGCCCATTGCGAGTCAGAAATTCCTTGATGCCCAGCGTGCCCGGCGAATGCGCCGATCCCACCAGAACCACGTCGCCAAAGCCATGCGCAATCAATTCAAGACGCCTAAGGATGAAGGCGCGCATGAATATCCCGCTTAACTCAACGTCAGTCTGGATGAGCGTCTGCAGGGCGTTGCGGTCGAGTTCGATGACCTCTCCCGCTTCCTTCATCCGGATACACACAAGCGAGCTGCGTCCGGAGAGCATGTTCAGCTCTCCCGTGAATTGTCCATGTTCATGAGTGACGATCGGCTGCTCGCCTTGTGGTGTGGGCTGCACAATCTCCATTTGACCGGAGACCACAACAAAACACGGGACGTTTAGGTCGCCCTGATTTACTAACCGTTCATCGGCGGCAACTCTGCGCTTCTTTCCCAGAGCGGAGATGCGTTCAATCTGCGCCGGCGAAAGCTCGGGAAATACTTGTTCGCGGCGTTCGGGCGGAATGAAGGGTACGGTAGCCATGAGGAAACATTCGATGCGCAGGAGTATAGCCGGGACTCACTTGATGTGAATGAAAATGCCCGGCTATGCTAGGCTCACACGTGTCTTCCACACTCCAACCGCAGGGAAACCATGAGGATTCGCTTTACTGCCCGCAATGCGCTCAAGCGGTAGCCGATCCGCTCACCTGCGGCGACTGCTCGGCGGTGATTTGCCGCCGTTGCGGAACGCCACTGGAATCGGCCGACGAGTTGGGCATCGGGTAAGCGCGCGGGATGCGACGGTCGGAAATTCTTAGACCGGCGGACCGAGTTCGCAGGAAACGACCAGTCCATAGATGCAAACGCATAGTCCGAGGATGAAAAATGCAATCAGAAGATGAGAGAAAAACATGGCCCACATCAGCAGAATGTTGATGGCGAGAAACCATCGACCCGCAATAACCCACCTCATGCACCAATAGTAATCCCGTGCGTACCGCCCTCCCCAGAGAGTCGACACATCACTTTGCGTCTCTCCGTTCCTCATTTACACTCCATAGTTCGTTCGCGCGTCACCTATCTCTGGAACCGAGCAGCGGCTAGTCGGTCCAAACCATTCTGAGCACACCCAACATGAAATTACTCGTCATCGGCGCCGGCATGATGGGATCGGCAGCGGCGTTCGACATGGCGCGCTCCAGAGGGGTCGAGTCGGTAACACTGGCCGACGCTGACATTGAGCGTGCGCAGGAAGCCACAAGATTCATCCTCAAAAGCCATGGCACCAAAGGCGCGGCGGTGCGCGTGGCGGGACTGGATGCCGCTGACGAAGCCGAAGCAGCTGCGCTGATGCGCGGGCACGACGCTACGCTTTCGGCGGTGCCGTACTTCTTCAATGTCGGGTTGGCCCGGGCAGCAATCGGGGCCGGCTGCCATTTCGCCGATCTTGGCGGCAACAACACGGTAGTCCGTAAGACTCTCGCCATGAGCGCGGAGGCTGAAAAGAACGGCGTAGGACTCGCTCCGGATTGCGGCCTGTCGCCGGGAATGGCCAGCATTCTCGCCGGCGACCTCGTACGTAGACTGCGCGCGGAACAACCCCGGCAATCTCGGACAGTGAAGCCGATCAGAGGCAAGCACAAACCACCGATTGATGCCCTGAAACTCTATGTGGGTGGGCTACCAAAGGCTCCCCGGCCCCCGTTTGAATATCAATTGGTCTTTTCGGTCGAAGGTCTCATCAACGAATACGTCGAACCAGCTCGCGTGCTCAAGGGCGGAAAACTGGTCGAGATCGAGCCGCTTACCGAGCCGGAAGAGTTTCGCATGCACGGCTTCCGTCCGATGGTCGCCTTCCACACGTCGGGCGGGACGTCCACGATGCCCGAAAGCTTCCAGGGCGAAGTGGGAGAGTGCTTCGAGAAGACGCTACGGTACCCCGATCATTTCAAACTCATCCGCGGACTCTACGATCTCGGCTTTTTCTCGAACGAGAAGCGGCGGCTGCGCTCAGGCGAAGTGAGTCCGCGCGAACTGACGTCACACCTGTTTCTAGAGAAGCTCTGCGGAGACGAACCTGACGTAACCCTGATGCGCATCGAAGCGCACGCCGGGAAACGCGTCCTCTCGTACACGATGGTCGATTACTATGATCGCCGCACGGCCCTCACCTCGATGATGCGCACTACGGCCTGGCCTGCGTCGGTTGTATTGCAGATGCTGACCACCGGTGACCTCGCGAAACGTGGCGGCATTCGCCAGGAGCTCGATGTGCCAGCCGATCTTTTCCTTAAGGAGATCTCACGACGCGGGGTCAAGATTCGTTTCGCGCAGAGCGGGCGCTAGCGCCGACGCGACCTCTCGCCGCGTCGCAGCGATGAGATCTTCCTTGTCGTTGAACTGCGACGGGATGAGCGGCTTGTGAAACACTAGCCGTACCGTGCCGGAATGAATGAGCGCGCTCCCCTTCGGCATCAATTTCTCTGAGCCGAGAATCGTCACCGGCGCCACAGGCACTCCGCTATCCATCGCCAGATAGAACGGTCCCTTTTTGAACGGCAGCAGCCGACCGTCATGCGAGCGAGTGCCTTCGGGAAATACCATCATGTTCAGTCCCCGACCCATCACCGCTTCAGCTTCGCGCATGCTGTTAACCGCCGCATCGCGGTTGCGGCGATCGACTGGCACGAGATCGCCGAGGCGCATGGCTCGACCCAGAATAGGAACCTGAAAAAGTTCCTTCTTCACCAGTACTGAGCTGCGACGCGGAAGATTGACAAGCAGGATGGGTGGATCAAGATTGGAGACGTGGTTACACATGAAGATGTAGGTTGCGCCTGGATCGATGCGTTCCTCGCCTTCCACTTGCACGTGCACGCCAGCAAGCCTCAGTCCGTTGCGTGCGATCCACATAGCGGTAGCGTATAGACGATCTGCGCTGCCCGTCATCCAGGTCCAAGGGAAAAAGACGAGTGCGCCCAGGGGTGTCGCGATTATGACGAACAGCAGCGCAGTTGCCGTTCGTGCCGCCGCAATCATCGCGCACTCGCCGCAACCTGATCTTCAGAGTTGAGCCATGCTTTTCGGCGGGCGAGCTGTTCAGGCGTAGCTTGCGGCGACTCATGGAGCGCATAAGCAGTCGTTGAACGCTCGCCCAACGTGAGTTCGACTTCCCTCCGCACGCCTCGATTCATGACAGTAATGCGGATCTTGGTTCCCGGCTTTGCGCCAGCGAATTGCTGATCGAGGCTTGGCGCAGGAGGCTTGCCGTCGATGGCCACAACCTCATTCCCCTGCTGCAATCCCACGACGCGTGCCTGCTCTCCGTAAACGCTCTCAATCACCAGCGGAGGATTGAAACTACGCGCGGCGGTGAACCCGGGATCGGCGACCACCTTGGTTTCCTGATCAAGCGTGAGCCCAACCGTGGCAAACAGTTCCGTGTATGGCAGTTCCTGCGTCCCTGCAACATACTGCTCGAAGAAGCTGCGCAGATCTGTCGCAGTGAGCCTCTCTGCCTCGATACGCAAACCGTCAGAATCAGGGAAGAATTTACCCTGCTTGGCATAGTCGCGATTCATCGACTGAAAGAGATCGCGTAGCGAGTAGTGGTCATGGGAGTCTTTACGAATTTTCAGATCGAGCAGCACGCCGAGCAGGTCGCCTTTGTTGTAGTAGCTAATACTGCGCTCCGGAGAATGATAGGTCGGATATTTATCGAGCCAGGTGTCGAGACTCGACTCCTCGGCAGACTGCGTCAAGTGCGCCGGACGCGATTCCAGCGTCGCAATGGAGGCCGACAGTCGTCGGAGATAGTCAGCCGGCGAAAGCAGGCCGGCTTTGAGCAACACGAGATCGGCCACGGTGGTGGTTACGCCTTCGCTGAACCAGAGAGAGCGCGTGTAGTTCTCACGCGTGTAGTCGATCGGCTCCAGTGACTGCGAACGTATCCTTTTCACGTTCCAGAGGTGAAAGAACTCGTGCGCAGTGACGGAATCGAAATTCTTCAGATCTTTCAGGTCATCGGCTGAATGGTCGATGGCAGTCGAATACGCGTGCTCCATTCCTCCGCCTGCGGGCCCTTTCGGGAAGTGGTAGATGAAAACATATGTCTCGAACGGCTGGTCGTCCATCCATGCGGTCTCGCTGGCTGTGATCTTCTTGAGAGCCTCGACGAGCTTCGAAGCGTCGTAATCACCCGGCGCCGCGTCGATCACTACACGATACTTCGCGCCGGCTTGTTCAAAGTCGCTCTCCGCGAAGTTACCCAGTTCGCAAGGACTATCCACCAGCCGGTCGTAGTTGGCCGCGTGCAGCACCTGTCCAGAGGGTCCCCCAGCCTGCGTGGCAGGAACGCTCAATGACGGAAGTGCGGTAGCCAATTTCCAGTTCGCTGGCGTCTGTTCGAAACGCAGCGTGATGGGAAAATCACGCCCATTCGTGGGATACATGAGCACTTCCGCTAGATTGAAAAAGGCATGGTGCGAGTTGAATTGCGCCCCGAATGGACCAGCCTCGTCGAGAATGATGTCGTAGTCCAGCGTGATCCAACCGGGACGCGGACGAAACTCCCAACTGGTTTTATCGATTGCCCGAATTGGGAGCTGCTCTCCCGATTGGCTCGACACCTTCACCGCAATCACATTCTTAGCGAAGTCGCGGACCTGGTAAAGAGCGTTCCAAGCCGGAAGCTGAACTTCATTGCCGCCGCTCTCCGGGTCGTAGGTCATGGTTACGTGGACACGATGGTGTTCAGCGTCGACGAGAGTAATGGTGTAGTCGAGCTTTGATTCGGTCTGTGCTGCGGCGCAGGTGGCGAGAAAGAACACGAACAGCAATGATTTCAGGAACTTCCCACTGCGCACGTCTTCTGCGCGCAGCCTCCGGACTTCATGGGCATCCCAAGCAAGAGACGGGGCATGCCCCTTCTCTACCCTTACCTGTCGTTCAATCGGGACATTAGAATCGGACTGTGCAGAGGGGCGCCACCACCGTGGGAACTTTCTTGATCTCATGCGGCTTTTGTCAAACGCGCAGGAAGTTTCTCATAGATTCCGCCGAAGGCGCCGTTGGAGAGGATTGCAACCACATCGCCTTCGCGAAGCTCCGGGGCGATGGATTCGACAATCGCATCGGCATCCTTGCACTCACGAGCGTGGCGTCCGCGCCGTTTGAGTTCCTTCACTAGTTCGGCTGTGGACAGCCTCTCCGTTTCGGGGATGGCTTCCGCCTTGAACACACTGGCCACTACAATCTCGTCGGCGTTCGCCAGGCCTGCGGCCAGTTCCTTGAAAAAGATATTGCGGCGAAGCGTGTTAGAACGCGGTTCGAGCACTGCCCAGAGCCGGCGTTGTTTGTAACGCGTACGCAAGGCTTTCAGCGTTTCAGCAATGGCGGTGGGATGGTGGGCGAAATCGTCAATGATGGTAACGCCGGCTACCTCGGCCTTCACCTCCAACCTGCGTTTCACACTTTTGAAGTTCGAAAGCGCCTCGGCGACAGCCTCGGCGGGAATCTGGTAGTGAGCGGCCATCGCCGCTGCGGCTGTCGCGTTCAGCACGTTGTATTCTCCCGCGAGCGACATGCACAGATCAGCCCACGGTAGGCCCTGATGCTCCAGTGTCCAGGAGGTGTCGGCCTTTCCGAAATTCAAATCGCGAATCCGCCAAGCTGATCCCTCACGTTGGCCGTAACGATCAACTTTGCAGAACGCTCGAGACAGGCAGTCGTCGACACTCGGTGAATCGTCGTACGCGACGATGTAGCCACAGCGCGGAACGAGATTCACGAGTCGCTTGAACGCGGTTTTGACGGCATCGAGGTCTTTGTAAATATCGGCGTGGTCGAACTCGACCGATGTCAGGATCGCCGTGTCGGGAAAATAGTGTAGGAATTTAGGGCCTTTGTCGAAAAAAGCAGTGTCATATTCGTCGCCCTCGAGGATGAAGTGCTTGCTCTGTCGCAGCGCAAAGCTGGTGCCAAAGTTTTCCGCCACCCCGCCGATCAGAAACGACGGGTTCTTTCCCGCGACTTGGAAAATCCAGGAGAGCATCGACGTAGTCGTAGTTTTGCCGTGGGTTCCGGCCACGACGATAGGTTCGCGTCCACGAAGGAAGTGCTCATGCAAAACCTGCGGCAGCGATTGAAACGGGATGCGGTGATCGAGGACATGCTCGAGTTCGACATTGCCGCGCGAGATGGCGTTGCCAACTACGACAAGATCGGGCCTGGGTTGAAGATTCTTTTCGGCGTACGGTTCTGAAACGGGAATCTGCAAGGTTCGGAGCAGGTCAGACATCGGCGGGTATGCTGCCGCATCCGATCCGGTCACATGAAAGCCGCGTTGTTTCAGCAGTCCGGCAAGCGATGCCATCGCGGTGCCGCAGATTCCGATGAGATGGATATGCTGCCGGTCGCTCAATCCTGGCCCACCTTGCTGCTCTCGGCGCGCGGGGCCGTGGCAGCTTCAAGCATCTCCAAGGTAACGCTTTCCGACACATACAACCGGGCGCGTACGCCGATCGGCAGGGTGATATTGCCTGACGAGACGTGGCCAGAGCGCAGTCCGAAAGCGACAGGGATATTCAGATCGCGAACGATGTGCGCGATTGCCTGCTGCAAGGTGTAGTCCGAACCTGCCGGCGCAGCGCACTCAGCCATTTCTCCGAAGATGATGCCGCGTACTTTTTCCAACTTTCCTGCATACTTGAGATGCATCAGCATGCGGTCGATGCGATAGGGCCACTCGCCAAGATCTTCGAGAAACAGAATCGCACCGCTGGTCTGAATTTCATAGGGCGTGCCCAGCGAAGCCACCAGCAATGAAAGACATCCACCGTAGAGCGTGCCTTCGGCTTCGCCCTTGCAGATCCCCTGCAGAGTTGGCGAGTCTGAGTTTGTGATGCTCCACTGCTGCTGTCCCGTGCTGGCGCAGGAAAACGACCCAAAATGCACGCCGTCGGGGTTGGCAAAGTCTTTCGTCAGCATCGGCCCATGGAAACCCACAAGACCGATAGTGTCGTGAAAGTGCGTCAAGAGCGTAGTTACATCGCTATATCCGCAGAAAATCTTAGGGTTCTTCGCGATCAGTGCAAGATTTAAATGCGGCAGCAGATGATTCGTGCCGTAGCCGCCGCGCGCGCAGATAATCGCCTTTACCTCGGGCAAACGAAAGATCTCGTGAAGTTCATCGACGCGGCGGCGCACTCCTCCGGCGAAGTACAGCTCGCGATTGAAGATGCTGTCGGAAAACACCGGATTGAAACCAAGCTCGCGAAGGCGCGCAATTCCCAACTCGAACTTCTCGCGATTCACCGGACCGGCAGGCGCAACGATGCCCACGGTGTCTCCCTTTTGGAGGATCGCCGGACGAACCAGGGGTGAACGCTCAGAGCTCATGAGAATCCTCAATCTTAGCCGATGGGCTAAGATGCGCTTGCTGCTCGGTTATCTCTGCTTAGATCGCTCAGCTCACAACAGAAACTCTCCACGACAGATGAGCCTTGCAGGACCTTCGAGCACCAGGGCATCGCCTCCATCCCAGTGGACTACCTGCTTGCCCCCGGGGGCGTACGCCTCGACAGGCGAAGTGGCCATACCTGCATGAATTGCGGCAATTACCGATGCGCACGAACCCGTGCCGGAGGATTTAGTCTCGCCAGCTCCCCGCTCGAAGATGCGGAATTCGATCTGATTGCGACCGAGTACGCGGACCAATTCCACGTTCGTTCCATGCGGGAACTCGGGACTGGCAGCAACAGCGGAGGCACGGGCTTGCCATGTCGCCGGAAAGTCGTCCACGAATTCCACGAAATGAGGATTGCCGGTGGAGATGGCCAAGCCGTTGACCGTTTCGTTCCGAATGGCGATCGTTTTGTTTCCGAGAACTTCGGCGTGTCCCATCTCCACCATAAACTCGAATTCATTGTCCGACCTGCCCAGGAGCGTGCATTCTTTTTCTCCTGCTCCAGTCAAGACCCTCACTTCTGAGCCTCCCCGAGTATCGACGGCCCAGGCAGCGACGCATCGCGTGCCGTTGCCGGAAATTTCTGCCTCGGAACCGTCAGCGTTGAACAGGCGGGCCCTTACACCTGCAGCGGGTTCGAGGGTTACCCACTCCACTCCATCGGCGCCGACACCAACATGGCGATCGCACAGACGGCGCGAAAGCGCCGCAGGTTCGCTTCCCATGTAACTTGATTCAATGATGAGAAAGTCGTTGCCGCAAGCTTCGGCCTTTACGAAGGGTATGGATTGCGAGGTCATTCTTCAGTGGCATTAAACGTGAGAACACTCTCAAACTCCGGCCTCATCTTCATTAGGGCCTGAAGTTTCTGGTGCTCCGGGAGAGTACTAGTCAGGTTGAATATTATGCGGGAGAGTTCTTGCGAACGCCCGATCTGCAGACTCTGCATGCTGTGACGCGACTCCTCAAGAATCTCATTCAGCGGACCGAGGATTTCAGGAGCGCTCTTTCCCTTAATCTCATAGCTGAGCGTTACCGTCTTCAAACCCAGAGTGGCTTCGATGTATCCGAGCGCATTCAATGCCACGAGGATCACCATGGTGGCAAACGTAGCCAGGAGATAATGACCAGATCCGGCGGCGATGCCGACAGAGGCTACCACCCAAATCGTGGCAGCCGTGGTGAGCCCCGAAACTCCGGCCTTGCCGTGAAGGATTGCTCCGGCGCCGAGGAACCCTACTCCCTGAACGATGTTCGCGGTGATGCGAGTGCGGTCACCGACCGCCGCGTCTGGAATAATGTCTGACAAGATCGTGAACATCGCGGCGCCCATGCAGATGAACATATTTGTGCGAATGCCGGCCGGCTTGCGGTGCACGGTTCGCTCCAGGCCAACGAGGCCGCCAAGCACGGCGGCCAGCAGCAGCCGCACGAGACTCGACGACAGGAGCGTCAAGTGCTGCATCTGCGGCTCCGATATGTGAGGAACAGTCTGCATCGCGGGAGCGAAGCGCGATTCTACCAAAGCGGCAGGCTATCACTCAGTAAGGCTCGCTTTTGTAGATTACCGTCCGCGGCTGTCCGGCTACTTCGATATTGGCAATCGAACTGAGTCCGGAAGGATGGTGCGCGACGGAGTCGGCAACCGGGTCACCGTCGGAGGCAATCACATAGTCCGCCGCCGTGGCGGGATGCTTGAGCGAGGCGTCCCAGATGAAGAAGTTTCCTTCGTTGATAGTCCGCCGCAGAGGAAAGCCCGCGAGTTCAAAGGCTCCAGAATGGGCTCCCGTATATGCCAGCACCGTGGACTGCCGTGGAATCAATTTGAGAACCGCTGCAATCTGACGATCAAGGTCCAGACGAGCTCTCCCGTTGGCACGTACTTCGCGCAGGCAAATGGGAACCGTTCGCCAGGCCTGCAAATAGCACAAGCCCAGGACGAAAAGGATTGCAGCGGGAACCAGAAGTCGAAGTCGCCGACTCCGGAATAATTCCCGGATCAGAACGACAGACAGCCCCAGCCCGGCGGCGATTGCCGGAAGCAGTTCGAGTCCATAGCGCAGGTTGTAATAAGAGAAGGGCCACCATACAGGAAGGAAAATCGGAACCGATCCGTAAGCGATCGAGAGCGAATAAAACAGCAGCGGCGACCACAGCAGGACGAGTGGCAGCCACTCGCCGCGAATGGCGCAGATAAAGCTCGCAAGCACCGCGACCAACACCAAGACCTTGGCCGCACTTCCCTCACCCAGGCCCAATTGCGCTGCTTTGGTGAAGTATATACCGGCAGTGATGGGGCGCTCCTCACCCGGATAAGGGGGCGCACTCTCGACTGTGGTGCGCTGGGCGATCGCTCTGGCGGAGTACGGACCATTCGCGAAATCCAAAGCGTTTCCGTAAACACCGAAATTGTAGGCAAGCCACAGCGTGGGACCGAGAGCAGTCAGGAGAAGAGCCTTGAAGGCGGCTCTGCGCAATGACGCGAGATCTGTTCTCGACATTCGCCGGATCACCGTGGCCGCGCTGGGCAGAATCGCGACCCAGCAGACGGTGGCAAGAAACCATCCGTCATAGCGAGTGAGGATCGCAGCAGTAAGCGCGATCGCGCCTTTCTCCAGGGAAACGCCGGCCTGTGGGACGCCTCGGCGCAGCGATCGCGATGACTCCACAAAGAACAACACTGCCCAGATGAAGCACGCGAGATAGAGCGGCTCATTCAGCGCCGTCGCCTGGACATAGAGGACGTTGGGATTCGCGGCAAATACGGCGACGCCAATCCAGGCAGCTGAACGCGACCAGATCGACAACAATCGAAGGAGTCCGAATCCCGCCAGGACGTAAGAGAAGACCGAAATCATTGATCCGCCGATTCCCGATTGCCACATACTCCCACCGACGATGAACGGAATCGTCAGCAGATGCGGCAGCGGCAACCATACCGAGCCAAGTTGCAGCGGACCAGGCGTGCGCGAGTCGAAGACGCGGCGCGCGATGTTAATGTGGGCGACGGCATCGCCGGAGAGGAGAATCTCATTTCGGGAATGGAAATACAAAAGTGCAACGGCGCCGGCGAGGCTGAGCAGGGCGGCGACCGTCCAGCAGTCCCTGACCATCGCGGCACCGACGCTGTCGCCGGTGTTCCTCACCCGCTCCACAGCCGTGGGCCGTGCCACAGGCGGTGTGAAAAAGAGTTTGCTAGCCGAGGTGCGTAAGCTCACGGAAGACCTGGTAGCGCGCGTCGATCTCCCCGCGTGTGAGGGTTTGCAAACGCTCGGTCCCGAAGCGCTCGACGGCGAAGGATCCCATCACGCCTCCATAAAACATCGCACGTTTGAAGACTTCGCGATCCACCTTTTTCTGCGAAGCGATATATCCCATAAAGCCGCCGGCAAAGGAATCTCCAGCGCCGGTAGGATCGCGAACTTCTTCCATCGGCAGCGCCGGAGCGCGGAACGGATGACGGCCGCCGCCGAACTCACCCTCTTTGAAAAATACGGTAGCACCGTATTCGCCGTGCTTGATCACCAGCGCCCGAGGCCCCAACTGCAGCACCTTCTGCGCAGCTCGTGGAACGCTCGTCTCGCTGGCGAGGAGCCTAGCTTCGGTGTCGTTGATGAGCAGAACATCCACGCCCTTCAGCGTCTGCAGCAGATTCTTGCGATGATTCTGGTCGGTGATCCAATAGTTCATGGTGTCGCCACCGACCAGCTTAACGCGGCCATCCATCTGGCGGCGGACATTGCCCTGTAGCACTGGATCGATGTTCGCAAGGAACAGATATTCGGAATCGAGATATTCGGATGGGACCTGTGGATTGAAATTCTGAAAAACGTTTAGCTGCGTTTCGAGAGTCTTGGCTTCGTTCAAGTTCTCGCCGTATTCGCCACGCCAGAAGAAGCTCTTGCCCTGGGTGTGTTCGATGCCGCGGGTATCCACCTTACGCGAACGCAGAATCTCCTCATCCTGTTTACTGAAGTCTTCACCGACGACGGCGACGACACGCACCGACGCAAAATAGCTGGCCGAGAGCGCGAAATATGTGGCTGCTCCCCCCAGAGTGCGATCTACCGCGCCTGCGGGACTCTTAATGCCGTCATATGCAACCGAACCAACAACGATGATCGACATCAGGCCCGGGCCTCCTGCGTCTTGAGATATTTGTCGAGCAGTAGGCTCAGTTTGCGTCGCGTATCGGCGGGAATCTTTGAGCGGTCAGTCAGGATGGCATGCTCGAGTGCCGACCCACATTTGCACGAACGAGTCTTCGGCATGTCAGCAACTATCTGACGCACTACGCGGCAGGCGTTCTCCGCGTTTTTGTTGAGATACGAAATAACGGTTTCGACGGTTACGGCATCGTGTTCTGGGTGCCAGCAATCGTAGTCCGTGACCATGGCAACGGTGGCATAGCAGATCTCGGCTTCTCGCGCGAGCTTGGCTTCCTGAATGTTGGTCATGCCAATCACGTCCATGCCCCAGCTACGATAAAGACTCGATTCGGCGCGCGTTGAGAACTGCGGTCCTTCGATGCAGATGTACGTTCCGCCGCTCTTGCCGGTCACCCCGGCTTTCTTGCAGGCGGCCACGGCGGTTTTTGCAACTTCGCTGCACACCGGATCAGCCAGGCCTACGTGCGCTACCAGCCCTTCACCGAAAAAGGTCGAGACGCGTTGGCGCGTTCGATCGACGAACTGATCGGGGACTACGAAGTCCATCGGCTTGTGCTCCTCTTTGAGCGAGCCAACCGCGGAGACGGAGATGATGCGCTCGACTCCGACCTGCTTCATGCCGTAAATGTTGGCCCGAAAATTCAATTCAGTGGGCAGGATGCGATGGCCCCGCCCGTGGCGCGCAAGGAAGGCGACTTTGCGGCCTTCGAGAGAGCCGAAAACAAACGCGTCTGACGGCGATCCGAAAGGGGTTTCCAGCTTCTCTTCGTGCACATCGGAGAGGCCGGGCATCGCATACAGTCCACTCCCTCCGATGATTCCAATTTCAGCTCTTTGCAAGTGCACTGCTCCGGTGAGGATGATTGCGGTACTGAAAATTATACAGAAAGCAACAGCAACTGCTCACTCGGACGAACGCGGATCTCGCGGATTACGCGGATTCTGGTAGGTGGTTGAGATTCTCGACTGGACAATGAGATGAGCATGCCGCCGCAACGAACTCAAGGAAGTACCGACTTGGCAATTTGATTCACGAGAATGCGTCCGACCGATTCTTGAATTACCGCTGAAGTCCTCAGGGGCGACATAAGCGAGTGCATCTTTACCTGGATGGACTTTGCCGGATTGGCCGTGAGTACCTTCTGCTCGATGCCTCTCGCCGTCTTCGGATCGAAGCCTTCCGTGATCAGAACGAAAGGACCATCAACGCGCTGGATAGTTACCCATCCTTCGTTGGTCTGGAAAAAGTAGGACGTATTGCAGCTTGAGTTCGGACAAAACTGGTCGGCCACGGCGTCTGCCGTCAAATGCGTCGCTCTTGCATAACGCTGTGGAACGTAATCCGCGTAGATCTTGGCGAACTGATTGGCATCGTCCTCGTTGTCCCAGCGCGAGAGATAGAGCAGTGCGACTTTTGAAGTACCGGTCAGTTCTCGATCTTTGCTCCCGGCGGCAAAGTAGGCTCCACCGCGCCAGGCTTGCGCCATCCTGCCAGCCACTTTTTCATCGGCGTATTGCTCGACCAGAATGCGGACATCGAGCTGGCCCATGGAGCCCTCGTCGTATTTTTCATATCCGGGACCGAGTTCCTTGGTCAAATCGGGCAAGATCAACCATTCAACCGGATGAGAATTCAAGTAGGCATCGACATCGAGAATCTCGTGCGTATCTTCTGGCGGCCTGCGAAATGCACCTGAAAATGCCGTGTCCTTGCTCCTCTGGAGCAATGCCGTCTCGAAGGTGAGGCCGTCCCCATAAGGAAAGACGAGCGACTCGCGAATCATGAGCGGGGCTTTCTCTAGCAACGGGTACTCACTGTTGGAACTCATGGAGGACTTCATGAGGGCGGCGACTTGCGGAGCGTCGGCCAGTGTCTTGCCGGAATCGCGCAGCATGTAATCGACCAGGGTCACCATCCCTTGTCCTTCAGCAACGGCGCTGCGTGCGGTGGAAGCTTCGTCTTCGTCGTAAGAAAACTGTTCCTTGTTACCTCCTTTTGCCTTCGGGCTTTCCCACGTCTTCAAATCGAAATTCTGATCCTGGAGGGCGTGGGTTAGCTCATGCGCGAGTACAGGTCTCTGAGCGTCCGGAGTGAGCCAGTCGAGCAGGTACATCCGCTTGGTCTTGACGTCATAGTATCCGGCAACCTGTTCCTTGAGGAGCTCAACGAGAAAGCTGTGAAGATTGAAGTCGCGCGGGAGCAGTCCGAATTTCTTGAGTACGATCTCCGATCGCTCGAGACGTTTGGCGTCTTCATCTTCGTTGAGTTTGGTATCCACGTACTTGGCAACTTCCTCGCGGCTGGCCAGCTCGCCTTTCACCTTGTGCTTGATCGCATATCCGGTGTCTTTGCTCAACCAGGTAAGGATTTCGTCAATCGAAGCAAAGAGCTGCTGAGCTTCTTCAGGCGTGATCCTTTTCTCGGCTGGAGGCGCTGCCGGTTTAACTTGAATACCGAGATCACCTTGGGTTGCACGTTGTTGAGAAGACGCGGGATTTGGATTTTGGGCGGCTGATGGTTGCTGTGAAAACGCAACAGAGGCGAGGATCGCAATTACAGCGAGTTCGGCGAGGATCTGCTTCATCGCGGAGACGAGGCATGCCCCGTCTCTACCCATTAGTCTGGAGAAGGCCGGCAAAACGGTCATACGATTGTTCGATAATATGGTATGCAGCATTGCGTCGCCAGTTGACGCTCTGGTTGGTAGTGTCCTTAATTTCATAGGGCACCAGCCTCCGGTTTGCTTTGAATATGGGAGACAGTGAATTGAAGCAACGCGCCGGCGACTACTTTCGCCGCGCCTACGAACATCAGCAAAAGGGAGAGTACGAGGAAGCGATCGAGTTGTATTCGCACTCCATCGAGGCATTCCCCACAGCCGAAGCGTACACCTTCCGCGGCTGGGCTCATTCCTTCCAGAACAACTACACTCAAGCCATTGCCGATTGCCGTCGGGCCATCAAGGTCGATCCAGATTTCGGAAATCCTTACAATGACATCGGCGCTTACCTGATCGAACAGGGCCAATGGGATGCGGCCATCCCATGGCTAACCAAGGCCTTAACAGCCCCGCGATACGAGTCCTATTTCTTTCCATATTTCAATCTGGGACGCGTCTATGAGCATCGGCGCGAGTGGACTAAAGCTGGCGAGCACTATCGTCGTGCTCTGCAGCTCAACGGACAGTACCTGCTAGCCTATCAGGGTATGAAGCGTCTGCAGGCGATGTGGAACTAGGAAGGCGCTAGCTGCCAGCCGCTAGGTTGGCCATCCACTCCCCAGATTCGCGGGTTCCCAGACTGCCACCGATATCCTGCGTAGTCTTCCTCTGGCGCACGGCTTCGCGCACGGCGTCGTTGATCTTCGCCGCCTCGGCTGACAGTCCGAGATAGTCCAGCATCATCGCGGCAGTGGAGATTGCGCCGATGGGATTCACGATGTTCTTGCCGGCAAATGGCGGGGCCGAGCCGTGGACGGGCTCGAACATCGATGTCCTGCCCGGATGAATGTTGCCGCTAGCGGCCATGCCAAGTCCGCCCTGAAGCGCGGCAGCAAGGTCAGTGATGATGTCGCCGAACATGTTATTGGTAACGATCACGTCGAACTGCTTGGGATCACGCACCATATGCATGCAGAGTGCGTCAACGTACATGTGCGAGGACTCCAGATCGGAGTATTCCGCCGCAACTTTCCTAAACACGCGCTGCCATAGACCGTGCGCGTAGGTCATTACGTTCGACTTGTCAGTCATCAAAACCTTTTTGCGACCGTTCTTTCGGGCATAGTCGAACGCAAAGCGGATCACCCGTTCCACACCCTTTCGGGTATTTACGTCTTCCTGCACGGCGACTTCATCAGGAGTGCCCTCCTTGAATACCCCTCCGACATCCACGTACGGACCTTCGGTGTTCTCACGCACTACAACGAAGTCAATGTCCGCGGCAGGAGTGTTCTTAAGCGGACAAAGCGAGTCGTCGAGGCATTTGACCGGCCGCACGTTCGCGTAGAGGTCCATTTTGAAACGCATGCCGAGCAGGATGTCTTTCGCGTGGATATTGGAAGGCACGCGAGGATCGCCCAAGGCTCCGACCAGGATCGCGTCAAAGTCGCGCGCGAGCATGGCGAATCCATCGGGCGGAATTGTGATGCCGTCTTTCAGGTAGCGGTCGGCCGACCAGTCGAATTCCGTGAATTCGACGCTGGCCCTAGTCGCGGCGACGACGTTTACCGCCTGCGCGATAACTTCTTTTCCGATGCCGTCCCCCGGGACGACGGCGATGCGTTTCTTGGTCACCGTGAAAACATAACAGAAGCGATTTCACCACGGAGACACGGAGGGCACGGAGAAAAACAGACGCCAAAGGACCAAGGCCAAGCCTTTAGGAAGGTTCTTTGTTTTTGGTTTGGCTGTTCTCCGTGTCTCCGGGGTGAAATCACCCCAGCTATAATCAAAGGTTCGGTCATGTCCAAAACTCCTCTCTATGACACGCTAGCCAATTCTGGCGCCCGGATGGGCGAATACAGCGGTGTCGAAACAGCCAGCGTCTTTAGCGATGTTGTGCAGGAGTTTCGCGAACTCACTTCCGGGTGCGCAATCTACGATCTGGGTTGGCGAGCGAAGGTCGTTATCACCGGCGAAGACCGGGTGCGATGGCTAAACGGCATGGTCACCAACAACATAAAGGACCTGCCGGCTAATCGCGGAAACTACAACTTTGTGTTGAATCCGCAGGGTCGAATTCTGGGTGATTTGTATGCCTACAACCGCGGCGACTACATTCTGATCGACACTGAGCGTTCGCAACTCGAGACCCTGCTCAAGCTCTTCGAGCATTACATCATCATGGATGACGTCGAAGTCAGCGACCAGAGCTCCGCTTTGACAGCGATTGGCATCCAGGCACCGAAGGCGGCAGAAGTCTTGGAGCGGGCAGAGATTCATGATCCCGGATTGGAACCGATGCAAGTGGTCGACGTGATCTGGAATGGCATCGGTATCTCACTTGCCCGCATGGCCAGCGATGAGTTTGCTACTTACGAGATTTGGGCATCCACAGCACATATCGTGCAGGTTTGGAACGGATTGCTTGCAGCGGGCGGCGTGCCCGTCGGGACTGAAGCCTTGGAAAAGTTCCGCGTCATGACCGGATTTCCCAAATATGGAACCGACATCCGAGAGCGCGATTTGCCCCAGGAGACGGAGCAGGAACACGCGCTCAACTTCACTAAGGGCTGTTATGTGGGGCAAGAAATCGTAGAGCGCATCCGCTCGCGCGGCAACGTCCATCGCACATTTCACGGCTTTGTACTCGATGGCGAGCTGCCGGGACGAGGCGCGAAGCTCGAAGCTGATGGTAAAGAGGTAGGGGAAATCACCAGTGCGAGTCGAATCCCAACTCAGAACGGAGACCGCTCCGTGGCTCTGGGATACATTCGCCGTGAGGCACTCGAACGCGGTGCGAAGATCACCTACCCTGGGGGTGAAGCCAAGCCGGCTGACATCCCATTTTCCCTGGCGTCTTGAGATCGTAGGAAACATATGGCGGAAAAGAAACCCGAATTCGTAGTCAGTGATCGCCGCAAGTTCACCGAGGAAGGCGAGCTTCGGCAGGAAGTTACGGACGAACCTAAGTCACACCCGCAAGCGTCGGCGTCGGCTTCATCCAGCCAGAACGCGCAAGCGCCGGATTCCGATCCGATGCCGCCTCCGCCTTCTCACGCCGAGCAGGAAGAACAACATGCCGAATATCGCGCCTCAGGCAAGAAGCTCGACGACATGCTCGTCGAAGGCGGCCATGGCAAGGCTGAGGATTTTGTGATGACCTTTGAGCGACTGGTGCAGTCGCTCTATGTGACAGCCCTGTTGCAACTCGGCATGATGCACCGCGAAGGCGATGCGCCGCGTCCCGACATCGTTGGCGCGCGCCAGACAATCGACACCCTAGGCGTTCTAAAGGAGAAAACAAAAGGGAATCTCACGCCCACGGAAGAGAACCTGCTGCAAAACACTCTGTTCGAACTGCGAATGGCATTTCTCGAGATGACGAATGCCATCACACGACCTCCGGCTCCTGCGAACAACAAGCCTGTTGCCAGATGAAAGCGACGCTTACCGTCCTAGGGAGCGGGACGTCCATGGGCGTGCCGACGATCGGCTGCTCATGCAAGGTCTGCACCTCGGAAGACGTTCACGACCGCCGTACTCGTCCCTCGATCCTCTTGCACTATGGCGGACACACGGTTCTTATCGACACGACACCGGACTTCCGCCAGCAGGCCCTGCGCGAAAAGATCACCCGCATCGATGCCGTCCTCTACACTCACGCCCACGCCGATCACATTCTGGGACTTGATGATCTGCGTCCGCTCACATTCAAGCGCGAGCAAAAGCTGCCACTTTATGCCGACGAGAGTTCCGCAAAGCTCATCGAACGCATGTTCGCCTATGTCTTCGATCCTGACTCCAGGTATTCCACGCGCCCGCAGGTTACGCTTCATCGCCTAAACGGAACTCTAGAATTGTTCGGAGCGAAGTTTCAGCCGCTCAAAGTAATGCATGGCGACACCGATGTAACGGGATTTCGCTTCGGGACGGCCGCATACCTCACCGACTTCAGCAGTATTCCCGATGAGACAATGCAAGCGTTGCACGGACTTGATGTTCTCTTTCTCGATGCGTTGCGGCATCGTCCGCACCCCACACACTCTTCTCTCGAAGAGTCGCTTCAGATCGTGGAAAGGCTTAAGCCGGCCCGAGCTTTCTTCGTCCATATGTCTCACGATCTCGGACACGAAGAGACCAATCGTTCTCTGCCCCCGAGTGTTCGGCTCGCGCACGATGGTCTCAAACTGGAGTTCGAGATCTAGGCATGCGCGTATTCCGCAAGCTCGAAGAGCTGCCAGCCGCTTGGAACAGGACCGTGGCGAGCATCGGCAACTTTGACGGCGTTCACCGCGCCCATCAACTGGTGTTGGGCAGGGTGGTTGAGCGTGCTCGCGACCTGAATGCCAAATCAATGGCGGTAACCTTCGATCCACATCCGTTGCGGGTACTGCGTCCGGAGAGCGCTCCTCCGTTGATCACTCCGTTGCCGCAGAAACTGGCGGCGTTTGAGCAAACGGGAATCGCTGCCGTCGTCGTTCTTCCTTTCACGGCAGAGTTCGCTTTCACCTCGCCGGCGGAGTTTGCGCGACGAATCGTGGTCGAGCGCCTGCATGCTGCCGAACTCCACGAAGGAGCGAACTTCCGTTTCGGACATCGTGCCGAGGGCAATTGCGATCAGCTCAAGGAGCTTGGGCACGAACTCGACTTTGATGTTGTCATCTATCCCGAGATGCGCTTTCGTGGTGAGACGGTCTCCAGCAGCCGCGTGCGCCAGCTTCTGCAGGAAGGCAAAGTCAGCCGCGCTCGACAACTGTTGGGCCGGCCCTTCTCCATCGTTGGCACTCCCTCCAAAGGGCGAGGATATGGGACCCGCTATACCGTTCCGACGATCAACCTCGCGCCGTACCCGGAGCTAGTGCCAAAGAACGGTGTTTACGTCACCTGCACCCGAGTGGCGACCGAGTCCTTCGAATCAGTCACAAATGTTGGCACCCGACCGACTTTCGAAGGCGAATCCTTTGCCGTTGAGACGCACTTGCTGAACTTCCATCCCATATCTCTCGACGAAACCGCCGAAGTCGAGATCGCTTTCATGAAATGGTTACGGCCAGAGATGAAGTGGCCCAATGCGGAAGCTCTGAAGGAACAGATTGGGAAGGATGTTGCGCAGACCAAGCGGTTCTTTTCACTCTTAAGCACGCACAGAGGAGCTTAACGCCCTGCGCCTTGCGCAAGTCTGGTAATCTGCCCTCGATCATTCCGCAATGGAAAATCCTCTAGCTTTCATCGGCGAGGCAAGCCCCGCGCAGCGGCGTACGCTGCTTGCGGCCGCGTTGGGCTGGATGCTCGACGCGTTCGACGTCATGCTCTTTTCGCTGGTCGTAGCGTTCATCATGCGCGACCTGCACATGAGCAAGCAGGGCGCCGGCCTCCTGAATTCGCTCACCTTGCTGGCCTCAGGGATTGGAGGCGTGGTGTTCGGTTTCATCGCCGACCGAGTTGGCCGGACACGCGCCTTGATGCTGAGCATTCTCACGTATTCGGTGTGCTCCTTCGCCAGCGGACTTGCGAATTCCGTGGTTGTTCTGGCGGTGATTCGTTTCCTGCTGGGACTGGGCATGGGCGGAGAATGGAATTCCGGCGCGACATTGGTTGCGGAGACCTGGCCAACGCACATGCGCGCTCGCGCGATTGCGGTCGTACAAAGCTCGTGGGCGCTCGGATATGCCCTGGCAGCGCTCGTAGCCGGGATCATGTTGCCTCACACCAGCTGGCGATATGTGTTCTTCGTGGGCGTCTTGCCTGCGTTGATTACGCTGTGGATTCAAAAAGGTGTTCCCGAATCGGAACTTTGGAAATTGAGACGCGATGCGGGACCGCAGGCAGGCAGCGATCGCGAGCCTGGATTCGCCCAGCTATTCGGTCCACGCTACCGTCGCAAGACCCTGACTTTGCTGATCATGAACAGTTTCGGCATGTTCGGGTGGTGGGGACTCTTTACCTGGATTCCCCCCTACCTGTCTCTTCCCGTCTCACAGGGTGGCCGCGGCTTTGGCGCGCTAAGCACCACCACCTTGCTCGTCTTCCTGAACCTGGTCGGAATGGCGCCCGGTTACGCGAGCTATGGTTGGGTGGCGGACAGGATAGGACGCCGACCTGCGTTCATTTTGTATGTCTTTTCTGCCGCCATCCTGGTTCCGATCTATGCAGCCGCGCGGCAACCGGCGATATTGATGGTCCTTGGCGCGGCAGTCGCGTTCTTCGGAACCGGGATGTTCACGGGTTCCGGCATCATTGGCAGTGAACTCTTTCCCACCAGCGTTCGCGCACGTGCACTGGGGTTTACTTACAACGGAGCCCGCGCGGTGAGCTCGCTCGCGCCATTCACCATAGGACGAATCGGCCAGAAGCACGGCCTCGACTCCGCCTTTTACGTCTGCGCCGTCGCCTTTCTGCTATCAGGCTTGTCCGCAATTTTCATCCCAGAAACCCGCGGAACCGAACTGACGTAATTTGACAGCGCAAGAAAAATTACCCTAGAGAATCTTCAATTGCTGCATCAGGGGTGCGAATGGAAAGGCTCACACTCGTCTTAGTCGCAAATAAGCAGCTTATTATCAACAGCTTGAGAATTCCACAGCATCTCTCCCCGTGCGCTTGGGTTGCATTAGGTGCGAGACATTGCGCTCAAGAAAAGAAGCAAAACCTTAAGGAACCAAATTCAGCTCTCCTGAATCTAAAGAGTGGACAAGGAGAGAAGCTGAATTGGGGAAAAATGCTTCTCTTCGGTAAATCTCCAAGGGGTGTCTGATGAGTTTGGTTGATCTGTTTTTCGGTTGCTGGCATAAGAACTACAGTTTCCCGATCACAGCCCGGGGTTCGCGTCGCTCACCTGCCGCAGCGGTCACGGGGACGTATGTGGTGTGTCTTGATTGCGGCAAGGAATTCCCGTACGACTGGCACGAAATGAAGAGAGTCAGTGCCGATCGGCGTGACTCCAACGTAACGGTCATGCCCGAGCCCGCTCGTTCGCTGGCTAAGACTGCCTGATTCTCAGCCTTATCCTCACTAGCGATGGACCGGCCACGCCGGTTCGTCCTGGTAGTCTCCTGAATCTCAATCCAAACGAATCCGCATCGCTGCGGATCTATAGGCAGAATCCCGTCAAGCTTTCTCCACTGCCCCGAGCAGTTGATCCAGAAGTCCCAGCAGGTCTGTGACGGTAATAATGCCGGCCAACTTGCCATCCGGTTCGGTCACCAGCACGGAAGAAATCTTCTTGCTGTGCATAATCTGGACTGCCTGCTGAACCGGAGCATCCGGATGGATGGTTACCAGGTCCTTGGTCATGGCCAAGGTCACTGCGGTACCCTCAAAGATCTTGTTGTATTCTTCCGGACTCAGCGGAGACAAGACAGAAGGCGCGAGGCGCGCGACATCGCGATCGCTGATGATACCGATGGCTTTCCCCTCTGATGAGACCACGGGAACGTGCCGCTTTCCAGTTCGGCGGATCAGAAGCGCCGCATCGAGGAGGCATGCGTCAACAGCGAGCGTCGTCACGGTGCTCGTCATGTAGTCGCGAACGCGAAACTTAGTTTTACTGGCGCTTTGGCTGCCTGGTTCGCCCATAGGCGCGCATGATAGCAGAGCGCATGTTGGCAGACCAGATTTCCTTATGATGGTCCAACCGGCTGAAGCGATTCGCAACTCTTACTTCCGAAGACTTGGAGACACAATGCAAGCTGCTTACCGCAAACTGACCCGGCCCGTGAGTTCCTGCATTGTGCTGCTGATGCTAATCGGTTACGTGCTGATGGGCTGCATGATGGCGGAGCAGAATCGCACGATTTCCGCGCAGCGCGACCTGATTCATAAGCTATTCCAGGACACCGTAAGACTTTCCGTGGCTCAGTTGAACGACATCAAGCAGCAACACGAGAACTCGAGCCAGAGATAGCCTGACCCATACCTCCCAAGTGATTTAGCCAGCAATTTCCGTATCGTAATCTTCATCTTCCAAAGCGGTCCCTAGCGAGGCGAGTGTGACGGCTGAGGTTTGGACTTCGCCAGGATGTCGTATACCTGTTTGTTATCAGCGTATACGCGCCACTCCTTCACCAAGCCCTTTTCCACCACAGCCAGCCAAGCAGCAGAGACTCGCCATTGATTCTCCGGAGGAAGCTTGCCGTTGGCAGCGATGGTACCTCCTGCCGAGCCGAACACGGCGACAAGGTTCCCATTTTGAAAAATCTCCTCATGCGACACCCAGTAGTCCGGGCACAGTGTGTAGTAGCCGTGCCATCCCGCGCGCATCTTCTCGCGACCCTGCACTGATTGGCCCAGCGAGTCAATGAAAACGTGGTCCTCTGTCATCAACTCGGCCAGCTTGTCCGCGTCTCGCTGGTTGATGCGATCCAGAAAGTGAAGGACAGTCTCAGCGGGACTCATAAAGCACTCTCCTGCATCTTGATTCAAGCCTTCGACCATGCTCCCAGTGTGACTTATTCCTGCGACAAGATTTCCTTCAGCATCTCCGGAGCGATGTTGCCTCCGCTCACGATGGCGACCGTCTTGCCGTCGGCTGGAAATTCTTCGCGATGAAACAACGCTGCGGCAGTAGCAACCGCCCCGCTGGGTTCGGCGACCAGGTTCGCGTCGAGGTTGAGCCGCCGCACCGACTCTCGAATTTCGTCTTCCGTCACGCCGATGAATCCATCGACGTAATGCTGGATATGCTCAAAGTTGCATTCTCCGACGCTTTGCGCGCGCAGGCCATCGGCGATGGTGCGCGAAGTTTCCTCTGCGGGAAACGTGACGCGATGCCCGGCCTCGAAGCTGGCTTTGCCCTTGGCGGCTAGCTCCGATTCCACCCCATACACGCGAGCCTCCGGACGCAGACTCTTTACCGCCGCGCTGATGCCGCTGATCATTCCGCCGCCACCACACTGGACCAGCACCGTGTTCACATCGGGAAGGTCTTCGACGATCTCCAACCCCACAGTTCCCTGCCCGGCAATGATCGCTTCATCCTCATAGGGAGGGATCAAAGCATAGCCATGCTCGGTGGCGAGTTGCTCGGCGCGAGCCTTACGCTCATCGCTTGCCGGTCCAACGATCACGATCCCGGCGCCGAGCGCCTTCGTCTTCTCGAGCTTGAGTTGGGGTGAATTGTCGGGCATCACAATGGTCGCACGACAGCCCAGAGCGCGCGCCGCATAGGCCACGCCCTGCGCGTGATTCCCGCTGGAGTAGGCGATCACGCCGCGCTCCCGTTGTTCCGGCGAGAGCGACGCGATTTTGTTGTAAGCTCCACGCAACTTGAACGAGCCGACAGGCTGAAGGTTCTCCGGCTTTAGGAAGACTTCGCCTTCGCGAAACACCACGGGCAGCAAGGAGGTGCGCAACGCAATTCCGCGCAATCGCTCCTGCGCGTGCTGAATTTTCTGGATGGTGACCACGATGGTTAGAATTTACATCATCGCTTCAGCTCCTGCGGGTCGGGACAAACAATCCTTTTTTGAGTGATCCCAAAATCTACAGGGCTTAGCTGCCTTGGTCCCATCTTGATCCCGAGGGATCCCTGGGATCCCTCCAGATAAATCCCATCCTGTTTCTGGGATCATCCCAACCGTCGCCTGGGATTCGCTTGGGATCGCTGCACAGAATCCTGCTTTGCGAATCGAGACGAACGCCGAGCGATGACCGACTCGTCGCAGCGAAAATACCCATCGATACCCTGAAATACCATCCATACCAGGGGGCATACCCGGCCGACACCCCATAGGGTATCGAGGGGTATGCCCATCTGTAACTGGGGTACAGGCTTCGATTTCCCTGCCACCTGTTCCCTGTCCCTATCCTTATGGTTCCATTTTGGGATCGCGCCCACCATCCAATCCAGTGTGGCGCATAGGAAGGTCAAAACTCAAGTTTCATCCGTTGCTCTAACCTCTAACCCTTGCCGACCTAGGTTGATCAACCAATTGCGGCCGCCGAAAAAAGAATAGTTTCGCCATCCGTCGTCTAAGAATTTCTAAATCTGCCTGTCCCTCCTTCCCGCATTGTCCTCCCTCCAGGCGTGATCTCGTACTCGAACTGGCACAAGTCCTCCCTGCGGACTTCGGCATGGTGAAAGCTCGATCGGCAGAGTTGCAGACACCATGCGGTGCCAACCTGACCTCCCGCTGTATGCCTGCGGCATCGAACTTCCTACTTGCGGTTCCCGGAGAAAGATCGATATGAAGCGCGCCTGTCTGCTCTTCTGTGCTGTGATCGTCTCTATGTGGTTTCCGGCTTGTGG
>Ga0207071_1005_pt1 | contig 48241 bp, 41 predicted proteins | sample Alteio_BWMinHeat_67_FD_153531 | JGI IMG/M metagenome (GOLD analysis project Ga0207071, IMG submission 153531) | Enriched cells from forest soil in Barre Woods Harvard Forest LTER site, Petersham, Massachusetts, United States -... | ecosystem: Environmental > Terrestrial > Soil > Temperate forest >...
GCAACGGCGGTAATGGTTGCTGTAGTTTTTTGCGTTTGAAATTCATGCCAGAAGGTGGCCCTGATGGTGGTGATGGTGGCGATGGCGGCAGTATTTTTTTGGTTGCTGATGAAGGCATTAATACGTTAATTGATTATCGTTTTAAACGTGTGTTTGAAGCGCAACAGGGTGAAAAAGGCCATGGTCGTGAATGCACGGGTAAAGCAGGCGAAGATTTAATTTTGCGTGTACCACTAGGCACAATGATTTATGACGAAGATACCGATGAGTTGATTGAAGATCTTGCCCACAACGGCCAAAAAGTTTGTGTTGCCCAAGGCGGTAGACACGGTGTAGGGAACGCGCGTTTCAAAAGCAGTACTAATCGCTCGCCGCGTCGTACTATTCCAGGAACTCCAGGTGAGCGCAGAAGTTTACGTTTAGAATTAAAAGTATTAGCCGATGTAGGATTAGTGGGTATGCCTAATGCAGGTAAGTCTACTTTAATTCACGCGGTTTCCGCCGCTCGTCCTAAAGTCGCTGATTATCCTTTCACAACATTACATCCTAATTTAGGTGTTGTACGTGTTTCGCAATTTCATAGTTTTGTGATTGCAGACATTCCTGGTTTAATTGAAGGTGCAGCAGAGGGCGCAGGTTTAGGCATACAATTTTTAAAACACGTTTCACGCACACGTTTGTTATTTCACATGGTAGACATTCTTCCTCTCGATGGCAGTGATCCTGTTCACCAAATCCAAGCCATTGCTAAAGAGTTAGAAAAATTCAGCCCCGAATTAGCCAGCAAAGAACGTTGGTTGGTGTTAAATAAAATTGATTTATTACCAAAAACAGAAGCCGATGCATTATGCAATGACATTGTGAAACGATTAAATTGGAAAAATAAAGTTTTCTATATTTCAGGTTTAAGTCGCGAAGGGACAGAGCCTTTAATGAAAGCAGCGATGGAATATTTGGAAGTGCAGTCAGTGTAGGAAGAAAAGAGGGATTTGTTTTTCCCAAAATATCACGGTATTGCTAGAATTATTCTGTAATGCCACCATAAAGCTTAGATATTGACTGTTTCGATCAAGGCTGTATAATAATAAATCTAATAATATGGGGTCTTATCTAAATGTTGTCATCTTCATCTGAGTCAAATAATACTGTTGCGAGTACAAGCAGTTCATCAAACAACAACGCAAACCTGCTTCTGAATATTATACCTTCCAATGCCAACGGAAGAAGAGATTTAACGCAAGAAGAGATATCATTATTACGTCGTGGTCCTAATGAAGTGATTCAGTCATTTAACACAGGCGCATTGGGTAGCTATCAAGAGTTTATTAATAAAATTATTCTTATCGGATCTAACAGTAGTAGTGCCGAGATAGAAGCTTTTTTAAAGCATCCAGGGCTGGATACCAGCATCATATATAAGAACAATAAAACTTTGTTAGAATACTTATTTAATGGTGGCCTAGTTAATAATAGGGTATTACACGGAAGTTTTCGACTAGCACTAGTGAGGGTTTTACAAGGAAAACATCCACAAAATTCAGCAACAGCTTCAAGCAGTAGTGCAAGTACATCCAGCACAAACAGTGTTTCATCGACATTAAGCAATATTTCATTAAAAGAGCAGGAAGTATTTGCATGGAGGGGTACAGAAGGAGACCGAGAAAGTAGAATTATTGAGGCGTATTATAAGGGTGAATTAGGTGACTACGATACATTTGATAAGCTGGTAAGAAAACATTGTGAGGTGGGTTCTGCAGTAAGAATATTTAGAGCGTTAGAAAAAAAACATACAGCAAAACCAGCTACGACAAGCAGTAGTACCAGTTCTTCTAGTACCGCGAGCACCAGTACTTCATCATCATTTTTACCGCCGCTTCCCCCGTTGCCCATGTCGTCGTTACCGATTGCAGCTTCATCTTCTATTGCGAGTAGTGCTGTTGAGACTATTTGTTCATTGTCACGAAAAAAATTTTCTGGAAAAGATATATTACATCTTGATGAAAATTCTACTGAGCAGAATACGAAACGTGAGAGGTACGCTCTTATTGTGCATAAAGGCACTAATCCTGAATTGTTAAAAAAGATGGGAGAAAGTTCACGCACCTGGCATTTTTGTTGTGTTACGAACAAAGAAATTTCAGCGATTCCCAGTGTTTTGCAATCCTATACTTTTTCTCCGGGTATGGGGATGACAATCGATAGTGTGAAATCAATTAATTTGTATTTTGATAGAGTTAATTTAAGCACATTTACAAATCCGGCTGTTTTGCATGCATTGCCTCTACATGTTAAACAAGCCTCGGTTCATAGTGGCGTGACTTTAGAGATGTTGCATGCATTGCCTGATCATGTTGCCATAACAGAATTCTCCGAACGGTTGTGTAATAGTAGTGCAATCATTGTTAGCAAGATCAATGAACGTGCGCGACGCATCAATGCTGCAGGAAAAGAAACGCATCCGATTTTCACGGATCGAATACACCAGAATCCATTGATAAAACGGTTACCGTTAAATGCCCCGCATTATGCTGCAAGCACAAGCCTGTCAGCATTATCACCACCAAAAATTTCTAGTAGCACATCGGCTAGCACAAGCACTACAGCGAGCACTTCATCTATTCAAACTTTGTTGTCTCATAATGACACTGGTAATGATAATGTAGCTGCAAATCATAAAAAAAGAAAAATAGATGCACTGTCATCGAATGCTACTTCAAGTTCAAGCAATACGAATACCGTGGGAAGCAAGAGAACTAAAGCAATAGCATCGCTTCTTTCTGAAGTGACTAACAAGATAGGCATGTTTCACCAATCCTCTTTGGAGGAAGATCGTCACGAGGAAAATGCAACACGAATGCGTGAACTTATTGCTGAGCGTAAAGTTTATGAGTCCATGCTAATTCAGTTTAAACAAGAGTTACAACTGCTTGTTTCTGATGAATATTATAGTCATATTGAAGATCCTATTTCTCGCGATAAATTAATTGATCCTGCGCATATTGGGACTAGACATGTTTATAATAAAAATACTTTATTAGCAGTGCCAGCAGATTCTAAAGGTGTGAAAAAATGTCCTATGGGTAGTGTAGGTGTCACATTTACCGATAGTGATATTGTATCGTTGCCGAAAGATTCTTTTGTAAAGAGTAATAAGTTTTATGATCATGTGATTGCCGGTGTCAAAGAACGAATTAATCATTGTGAAAAACAAATCGCAGCCATCAATAATAAAATATCAGAAATAGGGCAGAAGCCAGAAGAGCCAAGTGCAACATCTTCTGCAACCTGTGTGCCATCATAAAGTATGTAAATCCTTGCTATTACTTGTAGGCGATTGCAATGTTCTCAGGCCTGATGGCTTCACTAGCCTAGGGCAAGCGCACGTTTTTGTGTTGCATATTTAATACATGCTGCTGCAAGATTTCTTTTTATTAATTTCTTGCATAAATTATTCCTTTTCCCTTGATATCTCAGTTATTTTTTGTAAGCCAAAATAATTCTCGTGGCTTATAACTTTTTTGCCTGTTTTATTTTCGAGATCTACTCGTGTTTTCTTCGCAATGCCGCCGCCTGTTTTACTTGCAGTTGTATTTTCTTCCATGCCGGTTGCATTCATTGTTTCAGCGATCTGTCTTGTGGAGAATTCTGCAAGTGCGGTAAAGATGAGTTCTGCTTCACTCATATGATCACGCAGATTTTCTGATTTGAGTCCTTTCATGTTTTTATGTGTTTTAACGTTTATGCCTGTCCATTCTTGGTGGATAATGTTGGTTAGCATTGCAAACTCATCTGGTTTTTCTATGCCATGTTCTTTCCAATAGTCCGTTAATTTGTTGCGAGTTTCTTGTCCCATCATGCGTTGCTGAATCCATTTTTCACTATAACCGTGCTTTTGCCATGTTTCTCTGGCTCTATCAAGGGATTGAGCAGGGTCAGCCATTTCTTGCATGCGTTCGTAGCCCACTTTGGCAAGCCAAAGTTTGATGGGTTCCGCTTTTGGGCTGGGGATTGATTGCACAAGGCGGAGTAGGGTTTCAGCCGTGGCAACATCTGTGAGATATTTTTTGCCATCGGAAGCTTCTAATTTCAGTTGGTTACAATTTGTAACCGACTCATTACCTTCTTTTTTTAATCTATTTTTCAAGACCTTCCAGTAATTTCTGGCTATTTGATAGTCAGGTTGTTGAATCAAAACACAAATAATATCAATGATTGAAAAAAACCACGTTTCAGTTTTTTCATCATATGCTCGTCGAATCTCATGATTTTCAAACACAGCTAAATCGTTCTTCATAACAGCTCCTCAATAGCTTTCAAAAGTTGCTTTAATAGCAAGAAAATAAAGGAAAATTTTTCATAATACAATCATTTTACTATTTATATGTAATGATTAGCTCAGGGCTAAAAAAACTGGTTTTCAGCCGGTTAGCAATCATTCAGCGATGTTCCTGCAAAGGGAGAAGGGACTTGCTACGAGTAAGACTCTAGATTGATTATTTTTAATATATATGTATAATAATCAATCTAATAACGTGGAGTCTTAATCTAAATATGTTGTCATCTTCATCTAAGTCAAATAATGCTGTCGCGAGTACAAGCAGTTCATCGAGTAACAACGCAAACCCACCAGCACGCGCAGTCTCTCAAACAGCTCTAAAAGTATTTGCGCCGAGTGCGGGGAGTAGGAATCGAGACAATGACATTATTAACGCATTTTGTAAGGGTGAGTTGGGTGATTACGATACGTTTGTTAAGCTGTTAAGAGAACACTGTGATCCTGCTACTGCAGGAAGTATATTAAAAAACGATTGCGTGGTTGTGCGGAGTGATTCTCCTGATGCAGTGGTTAAAGCATTTATAAATGGTAAATTGGGTGATTATCAAACATTTGTTAACAGGGTCACCTACGGTTTGCATGTTAGTTTTATAGAATCTATTTTAAATCACCCACAGTTGGTAAATTTATCTTATAAGGATAATAAAACTTTATTAGAATATTGCCTAGATGAGTGTGCTCGGTTTCGTGATGTATTGCCACCTAATCATTTTTACCCAATCATGGTAAAAATTTTAGTAAAACAACATGCAACAAAACCAGCTATGACAAGCAGTAGTACAAGTGCATCAAGTGCGAGTAGTACTGCATCATCACTTCCTCCTATGCCACTTCCTCATTCTTCATTGCCTTTGTCTAGATTGACACCATTGCCTATTGCAATAGCATCTTCTGCATCTAGCACCAATCCAACTGCCGCAAGCACAAGCAGTTCATCTAACAGCAACGCAAGCTCATCCCTATTGATACCAGCTGTACGATTGCCTAGTCCTCCAACAATTGCTGTGCCACCCAAGATACGAAAAATACTCAAGCGTGGTGATCTTGCTGAAATTCGGAAAGGATTTCTTCATGGGACATTGGGTGTTTATCCTGAATTTCCTCAATATGTAAAGAGTGTTTGCGATAGTGCTTTGGCGGAAGTTATTTTAAACACTAATTTAATATTTAAATACCGTTCTCCTGAAGAAGTGGTTCGTTCGTTCAATGAGGGAAAGCTAGGTGATTATCACACATTTGTGACTAGAGTTCTTGTTACTGAAGATACTAGCTTTGCGAAAGCTGTTATTAAAAATCCGCTACTGGACACCAGTATTGAATATCTAAATGGTAAAACTTTATTAGACTATTTGTCAGCGCACCATGCTTCAGTGGGGGATAAAATATTAAATGGTAAATTTCGAGAAGCGATAATCAATGTTTTAACAAAAAAACATCCTCGAGCATCTGTAGTTATAAGCAGCAGTGCAAGTTCTTCTATTGCAAGTAATTCATCATCGTCCTTACCACCGTTTCCACCTTTGCCTATGTCGTCATTGCCGATTGCTGTTCCATCTTCTGTAGCGAGTAGTGCTGCCGCAAGTAGCGCATCATCATTTTTATCGCCGCCTCCCCCTTTGCCTATGCCGTCGTTACCGATCGCAGCTTCATCTTCTGTCGCGAGTAGTGCTGTTAAGACTGTTTGTTCATTAGTACGAAAAAAATATTTTGGAAAAGAAATATTTCATCTTGATGAAAATTCTACTGAGCAGGATATAAAACTTGAGGCGCGTGCTCCTATTGTGCATGAAGGCACTAATCCTGAATTGTTAAAAAAGGTAGGAGAAAATTTATTAGCCTGGTGTTTTTGTTGCGCTACAAATAAAGAAATTTCAGCGATCCCCAGTATTTTGCGCTCTTATGCTTTTTGTCCAGGCATGGGGATGACAATCGATAGTGTGAAATCAATTCATTCGCATTTTGATAGAGTTATTTTAAACGCATTTACAAATCCGGTTGTTTTGCATGCATTACCTCCACATGTTAAAGAAGCCAGGGTTTATGGTGGCGTGACTTTAAAGATGTTGAATGCACTGCCTGATCATGTTGTTATAAAAGAAATCTCTGGACAGGCGTATAATGCAATACTTGTTAGCACGGTCAATGAACGTGCGCGGCGCATCAATGCTGCAGGAAAAGAAACGCATCCGATTTTTGCGGATCAAATACCCCAATCGGATATATTTATAAAGCCATTACCGTTAAATGCCCCGCATGATGCCGCAAGCACAAGTCTGTCAGCATTATTACCACCACCAAAAATTTCTAGTAGCACATCGACTAGCACAAGCACTACAGCGAGCACTTCGAGTATTCAGACATTGTTGTCTCATAATGAAAATGGCAATGATAATGCAGCTGCCAATTCTAGAAAGAGAAATGCAACGGCGCTATCAGCAAGTACAATATCAAGCATAAGCTCTCATATTAGCTCAAGCTTAAGTGATATTGATGCGCAACGTAGTAAAAGAGCGAAAACAATAGACTCAATAGGTTCTTTTTTTAATGATACGGCTGCAAAAGCAACTGAACTTGCTGCAGAGTGCAAGAAAATGAATACGGTTGCAAGGTTACTCGGGTTGCGTGGCCTACGTTGTGTAAATCAAACTGATATTGTTTCTTTGGAGAAAGAATTAGAATCATTGGGTTCTATTGAATCCACTGAACACATTGACGACCCCATCACATGGGAAAGATTAACCGATCCCGTCGATATTGGCACAGGCCATGTTTATAATCGCAAAACATTATTGGATGTAAAAACCGATGCAGAGGGCAAGAAAAAATGTCCTATGACAACAAAAGTATTTACTGATAATGATATTGTTTCATTGCCTAAGGAAATTTTTGCAAAAAGTATTAAATTTTATGATCACGTTGTCGCACAATCCAAGGCGCGATTAGAGGTATTGCAAAAGAAAAGTGCGGAATTAGATGAACAAATCAATGAGCTTGAGCGGGGTGATGAAGTGCTTTCTTCAAGTTCAAGTAGTGTTGCATTAACAAAAATCCCCTTTTGATCCCCCTTTTTCAAAGGGTTTTGTTGCATAATTCCTCTGATGATATACGTCGTCCCGCGGCTTGTCCGCGGGATCCAGTGCGTACTCGCGTCATCCCGAGCGTAGCGAGGGATCTCTCTGTAAGCAGGAGATCCTTCACCGCAAAAAACGCGGTTCAGGATGACTCTGGATCCCGCGGACAAGCCGCGGGACGACAGAATCAAATTAATTGTGCAACAGCGCTTCTTTATTAAAGTGGGGATTTATCAAACTCAACTCTCTTCATTAGTAATAACCCTTAATCCCTCGTGGCAATTTTACCCCAGCATTCCATTATTTTTAAATATTTGTGTTTTTTTGTGGTGAAAAGTGGTTTTTTGTGGAGAGCTATGTTAGATTGTGTCTAAAGGCTTCAGAGAAATCTCTTTTCTGTGTGCGGAAGGTGCATGGAGCGGGGAAGATTTCTTCTGGGGGGCTTGGTTTTTTTTGGGGAGAACACCATGTTTCGCGGCGTAAACGCAATCAACATAGACGCAAAAGGCAGAATCGCAGTGCCTACGCGTTATCGCGATCGTTTACAACATGAAGCACGCGGTTGTGTGGTGATGACTATCGATACTGAAGAGCGTTGTTTGTTGTTGTACCCCTTACATGAATGGGAAGTGATTGAAAGTAAATTGGCGACATTGCCTAGTTTCAATCAAGCAGCACGCCGTATCCAACGATTACTGATAGGGCATGCGACAGAGACAGAATTAGATAACAACGGTCGAATTTTATTACCGCCGGTGTTACGTGATTACGCAGGATTGCATAAATCTGCCATGTTAGTAGGGCAGGGTAAAAAATTTGAAATTTGGGATGAAAAACATTGGGAAGAACGCCGCGGCCGTTGGCTGGAAGATGAATTGTTAAACGGCACGACGGATCTCCCTGATGAAATGAAATCGTTGTCATTATGAAATGGACTATATTATGGCGGCATGTCGTATGACAGAGAATGTATTACAACATCAACCGGTTTTATTAGCCGAGGTGATCGCAGGCCTTGGAATAAAGAGTGAAGGTGTGTATGTCGATGCAACGTTTGGTCGAGGTGGACACGCACAGTCAATCCTGAGTCAGTTAAGTCCAACGGGGCGCCTTTTGGCGATGGACAAAGATCAGCAAGCAATTGACTATGCGTGTCAATTTTTTAATGACCCACGATTCACGATTCAACAAGGTTCTTTTGCAGGTCTTGCTGAGTTTGTTAAACAGCAAGGTTTGTATGGAAAAGTAGATGGTATTTTATGTGATTTAGGTGTTTCTTCACCCCAGTTAGATGATCCAGAACGCGGTTTTAGTTTTATGCGCGCTGGAAAATTGGATATGCGTATGGATACTTCACGCGGCATGGATGCAGCCACTTGGTTAGCTTCCGTTTCTGCCGAAGAATTAGCCCGTGTATTTTGGGAATACGGTGAAGAACGTTATTCACGACGTATTGCGCGCGCAGTGATTAATGCTCGCGATGAAATGCCTATTACGACAACAGATCGTTTAGCGGAAGTGATTGCCAAAGCACATCCGGCTTGGGAAAAAGGCAAAAATCCAGCAACACGTTGTTTTCAAGCAATCAGGATTTTGATTAACCAAGAGTTAGACGACTTAAAAAAAATGTTAGTACAAAGTGTAGATGTTTTAAAAATAGGTGGGCGGTTACTAGTAATTAGTTTTCATTCTTTAGAAGACAGGGTAGTCAAACATTTTATTCAACAGGAAGAGCGTGGTGAAAAGTTGCCAGCTAAATTGCCGGTTAAAAATACAGCGTTTCCATCTCGATTAAAGAGACTAGGGCGCGCCATTAAACCAGGAGTGGCTGAAATTGCAAGAAATCCTCGTGCTCGAAGTGCGGTATTACGAATTGCGGAGAAATTATCATGAATATTACAGCCAAAATCTTGCAAAGAGGCTCGTTAGTACAAACATTGGCGTCGTCAGTCGTTTTGACCAATGCCCAGGCTTGGGTCGCGACTTTATTTTTATCAGTATTATTTTCAGCGTTAAGTGTGATCTATGTGTCACATTCATCGCGCACATTGACCGCAGGCATACAACAAATGCTGGCGGAACAGAACCGTCTACATATACAATGGGGCCAGTTACTTTTACAGAAAAGTACGTGGACCATGCAATCACAAGTTCAGCATACTGCTGAAGGTAAATTGAATATGATCATGCCTGATCATAAATCAGTGGTGATTGTATCTCAATAGTGTGAGAGTGAATGAAATCGAGATTAAAAGCCGTTTTTATCGCGTGGCGATTTTATATCGTTTTTGCGTTGATTTTTTTGTTTGTGCTTTTGTTAGTTGGTCGAGTCATAGATTTAGCAGTACTACAAAAAAAATTCTTGCAAGCACAAGGTGACGCCCGCGCTTTACGTGTTGTTACTGCGCCACCGTTTCGTGGCATGATTACGGATCGTAATGGTTCGCCATTAGCGATTAGCACTCTGGTGTATTCTCTTTGGCTTAATCCGGATGAATTTAAAATAGATACAGCGGTTTTGCAGGCGTTAAGTGATGATCTTAGTTTGCAATCGGCCTATCTTGCCTCATTATTAAAAACTGCAGAAAACAAAGATTCGCAATTTGTGTATTTGCAACGTGGTTTATCACCACAAATCGCCGACAAAATAAAACAATTAAAAATTCCTGGTTTGTATATGCAGGAAGAGTACAAACGTTTTTATCCAGAAGGCGAAGTGGCAGCACATGTGATTGGATTTACCAATATTGATGATCAAGGTTCGGAAGGGTTAGAGTTACTCTATAATCAATGGCTTTCCGGTGAACCTGGAAAAAGCGTAGTGATTAAAGATCGTAAAGGCAGAATTGTTTCGCAAATCAAAATATTACAGCAACAAAAACACGGTAATAACTTAGTGTTAAGTATCGATAAACGCATTCAATATATTGCTTATCGTGAATTGTTACGCGGTATCCAAGAAAATAAAGCAACTTCAGGATCTGCAGTGGTCATGGATGTGAGGACGGGTGAAATTTTGGCGATGGTGAATCAACCTTCGTTTAATCCGAATCGTCGTGCGCAACAAAGTTTAGTATCATTGCGTAATCGTGCGGTCACTGATGTCTTTGAACCGGGTTCAACCATTAAACCTTTTAGTCTTGCAGTTGCATTGGCTAGTGGAAAATATACACCGCAAACAATTGTTAATACTGCTCCAGGTTGGATGCGTATCGATCATCATGTTTTGCATGATGAGCATCGTAAAGGACCTATGACAGTGACGGAAGTGTTGCAACATTCGAGTAACGTAGGTGTTTCCAAAATTATGCTGACATTGCCGCCAGAGCCTGTTTGGAATTTATTTCATGATTTAGGATTTGGCAATACCACGGAAATTCATTTTCCTGGGGAAAGAGAAGGTGTGTTAAATAAACGTAATAAATGGTCGCAGCTGGCGCAAGCAGAATTTTCGATTGGTTATGGTTTTACAGTCACAGTATTGCAATTAGCGGAAGCTTATACAGTGTTAGCCAATCATGGGATTAAAATTCCTATTTCTTTGTTGAAATTAGAAATCCCACCGGCTGGAAAGCGCATCATTCCTGAAAATATAGCGAATGAAATTTTAGATATGATGAAAACCGTAGTTGTCAAAGGTGGAACAGCAGAGCAAGCTAATGTGCCTGGTTATGTGGTTGCAGGGAAAACAGGTACAGCATTAATTGCGGGTCCGCATGGTTATGAAGACCATCATTATACTTCTTCTTTTGTTGGAATAGCGCCTGCAACGCATCCACGTTTAGTTGTTGCTGTCGTTGTTTCCAATCCAACGGGGAAGCAATATTATGGTGGTGATGTCTCTGGTCCTATTTTTTCAAGAATTATGGAAGGTACGTTGCGAATCTATGATATCGAGCCGGATGATTTAACTTCTTTACGTGAGAATAATGATGGCCATAGCACTCTCTAAATTAATTGATAGCATTCCCGCTGAGACGGAGATTTCTGGTCTCGCGTTGGATAGTCGTTTGGTGAAGCCAGGCGATTTATTTTTTGCTTTTCAAGGCAGTCAGGTTGATGGCAAATTATTTATTGCAGAAGCTATGCAAAAAGGTGCAAGTGCTGTTTTAGTTGATGCGGATCATTTGGTGGCAATGCAAGATACTCCTATTTTTTTCGTAGAAAATTTACGGAAAAAAATTGGCGATATCGCTGCAAAATTCTATCATTATCCTAGTCAAAAAATGCAAATGATAGGAGTCACGGGAACCAATGGTAAAACATCATGTACGCATTTTATTGCGTGCGCATTAAAACAATTAAATAAAGCATGTGGTGTGGTTGGCACTTTAGGAAGTGGATTATACGGTCAACCTTTTATTGACACATTAACAACGCCTGATCCTGTGACTTTACAAAAAACATTGGCCGATTTTTTACAAAAAAAAGCAAGTCATGTTGCAATGGAAGTATCTTCGCATAGTTTAGATCAAGATAGAATTGTTGGGATTCATTTTGCAGTGGCGCTTTTTACTAATTTAACGCGTGATCATTTAGATTATCATGGCACTATGGAAGCCTATGGACGTGCTAAACAAAAATTATTTGAAAATTTTTTAGTGGACCATGCAGTCGTGAATTATGATGATGCATTTGGTCGTCATTTGTTGGATGTGGTTGCCAATAAGAGTGCATTTGCTTATAGCTTAAATCCACAAAAAATCAAAACGCCATTGATTTATGCAAAAAACATCACGTTAGATTTACACGGTATTCGAGCTACTGTTGTCACGCCTTGGGGCGAGGGTGAATTGCATTCGCAATTAGTTGGGCAATTTAATTTAAGTAATCTCTTAGGTGTGTTGACGACATTGTGTTTGTTAGATATACCGTTGGCTACAGTGTTGCAATGTTTGTCGCATCTCCGTCCTGTCCCCGGACGTATGCAAACTTTAGGCGGTGGAGAACATCCAGTTGCAGTAGTGGATTACTCACATACGCCGGATTCTCTGGAGAAGGCATTATCTACGTTACGTGAAAATTGCCAAGGGAAATTGTATTGTGTATTTGGTTGTGGTGGTGATCGAGACAGGGGTAAGCGTCCGGTGATGGCAAAAATTGCAGAATCATTTGCAGATGAAGTGATTTTAACGGATGATAATCCACGTTTTGAAGATCCAGCGCAAATTTTTCAAGAAGTCATGGCTGGGTTTAATGATACAACAAAAGTGATTGCTATCCACGATAGGGCCAAAGCGATCACTTCAACCTTGGCTAAAGCAAAAAAAGGCGATTGTGTATTAATCGCGGGGAAGGGGGCTGAGATGTATCAGATTATTAAAGATGAGAAACGATATTTTAGTGATGTAAAAGTGGTGCAGGATTTTTTTGGATAGCAAAATGCTAAGCAGGAGATCCCCGCTAAAAGCATGCGGGGATGACGAAATGTACCTCGCGGGGGCATAGGTAAAAAACATTGTTTTTTATCATCGCCCCCGCGAGGCCTTTGCCCGTCATCCCCGCATGCTTTTAGCGGGGATCTCCTGCTTAAGAAAAATGTTTCTGATTAAGGTAGGGTTTATAATCATACTTAATAGAGAGAATTATATAAAGGAGAATCACCCATGTTATACTGGTTCAGCGAATGGCTAGCAAAACATATTCACATGTTCCACGTATTTCAATATTTAACATTGCGCGCAATTCTAGGTGCGCTGACTTCATTAATTGTCGCACTGGTCGTAGCACCTACCATGATTGCTCACTTGAGTCGCTACAAACTGGGACAGGTAGTACGTGATGATGGCCCTAAGTCGCATTTATCTAAAGCTGGAACACCCACTATGGGCGGTGCTTTGATTTTGATTGCGATTACTTTTGGGACATTAATGTGGGCAGATTTATCTAATCGTTATATTTGGTTAATATTAATAGTAACGTTGGCATTTGGTGCGATTGGTTGGTGGGATGATTATCAAAAATTAGTATTAAAAAATAGCCGCGGTTTGAAATCTCGTTACAAATATCTTTTGCAATCCATGATTGGATTATCTGCTGCAATTTATTTATATGTGATTGCAAAATCACCGGTAGAAACGCAATTAGTTTTTCCTTTCTTTAAACATGTTATGTGGTCATTAGGAATATTTTACATTGTCTTTACGTATTTTGTAATTGTAGGAGCGAGTAATGCAGTCAACCTCACGGATGGTTTGGATGGTCTTGCGATTATGCCGGTCGTGTTAGTGGGAGGTGCTTTAGGCATTTTTGCTTATGCGGCAGGTAATTTACATTATGCGAATTATCTCTCAATTCCCTATATCCCGGGAGCAGGTGAAATTGTAGTATTTTGTGGAGCGCTGGTTGGTGCAGGTTTAGGATTTCTGTGGTTTAACACCTATCCTGCACAAGTATTTATGGGTGATGTAGGTGCTTTATCATTAGGTGCTGCCTTAGGGTTGATTGCAGTCATTGTGCGTCAAGAATTAGTCTTGTTTATTATGGGAGGCATTTTTGTTTTAGAAACAGTGTCTGTCATTTTGCAGGTAGCATCGTTTAAATTAACGGGAAAACGTATTTTCCGCATGGCGCCTATCCATCATCATTTTGAGCTAAAAGGCTGGCCAGAGCCGCGGGTGATTGTACGTTTTTGGATTATTACATTTATACTTGTGTTATGTGGCCTAGCTACTCTAAAATTGCGGTAGCGAAGGGTTAAAATCCCTCTTTTTTAAAGAGGGAAAATTCGTGTCATCCTGAACCGCGTTTTTTGCGGTGAAGGATCTCCTGCTTAAGCAGGAGATCCCTCGCTACGCTCGGGATGACATAGAGCTTCCTTCCTTGAAAAAGGGGGAGCGAAGGGTATCTCTGGAGGCATGATGTCAAAAAAATTACACGTTGTTGTAGGTTTAGGGGTTACTGGTCTATCTTGTGTGCGCTTTTTGCGAGAACAAGGCATACCTGTTGCGGTGACCGACACGCGTGAAAATCCCCCCAGTTTGATCGAATTACGAACGTTATACCCTGATGTACCTGTTTCTTTAGGTCAATTAGACGAAAAATTATTACAAAAAGCTGAAACCTTAGTCGTCAGTCCAGGCCTTTCCATTAAAGAGCCTGCTATTGCCAAACAAGCGACTAGAGGCATTCCTGTTATCGGTGACATTGAATTGTTTGCTCAAGCGGTACGTTCACCCATTATCGCCATTACAGGCACTAATGCAAAAAGTACCGTGACGACTTTAGTCGGTAAGATGGCTGAAATGGCAGGTTTGCGCGTACAAGTTGGTGGGAATTTAGGTATTCCTGCGTTGGATTTATTAACACCAGCCACGCCGCCTGAGTTATTTGTTTTGGAATTATCTAGTTTTCAGCTGGAAACCACTTTTTCTTTGCGTCCACGTGTTGCAACCGTATTAAATGTCACACCAGATCATATGGATCGCTATGCTAACTTAAGAGAATATCAATTGGCTAAACACAGGGTCTATCAAAATGCAGAAGTCGTGGTTTGCAATCGTGATGATCCTTTGACGGATTGCACAGAAAAAGTAGCGACGAAGTATTATTTTACTTTGCATACACCACAAATGAATGAATTTGGATTGATGCAAAGAAACCGTGAATATTATCTTGCATTTAAAAATCAAATTTTAATGCCAGTGAGTGAGTTACCTATTTTGGGCAGGCATTATCAAGCAAACGCGTTAGCGGCGATTGCATTAGGTTATGGATTCGGATTACCCATGTCATCCATGATTGATACCTTACGCATGTTTAAAGGGTTGCCGCATCGTTGTCAGTTGGTGCGAGAGCGTCGCGGTATACGTTGGTACAACGATTCAAAAGGCACAAACGTAGGCGCAACACTCGCTGCGATAGAAGGACTAGGTGGAGTGATTCAAGGGAAATTAATTTTGATTGCTGGTGGTGTTGGTAAAAATGCGGATTTTTCACCATTAGTACCTGTCCTTGAAAAATACGTTAAACAAGTTGTACTTATCGGTGAAGCTTCTACAGTGCTTGCTGATGTGATGGGCGATCGTATTCCACATTGTTTTGCTAATGATATGCAGCAAGCAATTGCGATGGCAGATCAACTGGCTGAAGAGGGTGATAGCGTTTTATTATCGCCTGCTTGTGCGAGTTTCGATATGTTTAAAAACTTTGAGCATCGTGGTGATGTTTTTGTGAAACTTGTGGAAGCATTATAGTGGATGCTTCATCTGCTCGTCCGATAACACGCTCTGTAGTCATGTTTGATTATTGGCTTGTTCTCGTCGTATTTTTATTAATGTCTTTTGGTTTGTTAATGGTTGCCTCGGCATCCATTGTGATTTCAGATCAACAGTTACATCAGCCGTTTTATTTTTTTTATCACCAACTTATTTACTTAGTGTTTGGGCTTGCCATAGGTGCAGTCATTATTCAATTTGATACCGAGTGGTGGGAAAAATTAGGCAGCGGCTTATTATTGACAGTCATCGTGTTGCTGACGCTGGTTTTAATTCCAGGAGTAGGACATGCGGTGAATGGTAGTGCGCGTTGGCTTTTTGGCATGCAAGTGTCTGAGCTTGCGAAGTTTGTAGTTGTGATTTACATGGCGGGTTATTTATTGCGTCATAACGCAGAAGTGCAAACACGATTTTCGGGTTTTGTAAAACCGATGATTATTTTAAGTATCTTAGCGATGTTGTTGTTGCGTGAACCGGATTTTGGTTCTTGTGTTGTGATTATTGCGACAGCGTTTGGTATGATGTTTTTGGCAGGGATGCGGCTCAGGAATTTTTTACCCTTGTTTATTTTAGTATTGTTAGTGATGTGTGTTGTTGCCATTTCTGCACCTTATCGTATGCATCGTTTAACAGGTTTTTTAAATCCATGGAACAATCCTTATAGTCATGGTTATCAGTTAACACAATCATTGATTGCTTTTGGTCGCGGTGGCTGGTTTGGTGTAGGCTTAGGGAATAGCATACAAAAGTTATTTTATTTGCCGGAATCGCATACCGATTTTTTATTTGCAGTGATTGCAGAAGAATTAGGATTGATCGGTGTATTGATTATTATGGCTTTATTTTGTGTGTTGGTAACTAAGATTTTTTTGATTGGGCGCAAAGCGCAATTATTAGGGCGGCATTTTGCAGGTTATATGGCATATGGATTTGGTTTGTGGATAGCCATTCAATTTATGGTGAGTATAGGTGTGAATTGCGGTGTGTTGCCAACTAAAGGATTAACATTGCCATTAGTAAGTTATGGTGGCAGTAGCATGGTGATTAATTGTTTAATTATTATTTTAGTGTTACGTATTGATTATGAAAATCGTGTTGCTGCAGGATGGCGCGAATGAAAACAATCAAACGTGTATTGATGATGGCAGGTGGTACGGGTGGTCATGTTTTTCCTGGCCTTGCAGTTGCCCATAAATTCCGTGAACAAAATATTGAAGTGTATTGGTTAGGTACTAAAAATGGTTTAGAAGCGAAAGTGGTACCTGCTGCAGGATTTCCTATTGAATTTATTTCTATTGCGGGCGTACGCGGTAAAGGGTTGCGTGGGTTGTTGCTTGCACCGTTTCGTTTATTTTTTGCAGTTATTCAATCATGGAAAATTATTCGGCGTTTACAACCGGATGTTGTGATAGGTATGGGTGGTTTTGTCAGTGGGCCAGGTGGTTTAGCTAGTCGATTATTAAATAAAAAATTAGTGATTCATGAACAAAATGCCAAAGCAGGATTAACTAATCGTTATTTAGCTTGGTTTGCAGCGCGTGTGTTACAAGGATTTCCAGAAACTTTTAAATCATCTAAAAAAATTATTACCACAGGCAACCCCGTACGTGCAGAGATTGCTGCAATTCCAGCACCAGAGCAACGCATGTCTGTTCCACAAAAATCACTACGCTTATTAGTATTGGGTGGTAGTTTAGGTGCGCAAGCAATTAATGAATGTGTGCCAAAGGTGTTGAGTCAAATGTGCGTAGAAGATCGTCCGCAGGTTTTACATCAAACAGGCGAAAAACATTTTGCAGAAACAAAAAAAATTTACGAGGCATTACATCTCGAAGCAACTGTTGTACCTTTTATTCAAGACATGGCAACGGCTTATGCTAATGCAGACATGGTGTTATGTCGTGCAGGTGCGCTGACCATTGCAGAATTATGTGCAGCAGGAGTAGGTGCTATTTTAATTCCTTTTCCACATGCTGTCGATGATCACCAAACAATAAATGCAGCCTACATGGTAAAAGAAGGGGCGGCTATACTATTGCCGCAATCAGCGATGACAGTAACTACACTCTCTCAAGCATTGCAAAAACTGATTGCAAGTAGACAAACCATGGCTGTCGCCGCCTACAAATTGCGAAAAACAGACGCAACTGATACTGTAGTAAAAATTTGTAAGGAGATTTCATATGCGCTGGACATTTGAAATGGGGCGGATTAGACGCATCCATTTTGTAGGGATAGGTGGTGTAGGGATGGGAGGTATTGCAGAAGTGCTCCTGAGTGAAGGTTATCAAATATCGGGTTCTGATTTATGTGAAAACGCATTGACAAAACGGTTGCATACGCTAGGCGCTAAGATTTTTATAGGCCATCAAGCAGACAATGTAAAAGATACTGATGTTGTTGTTCGTTCCTCTGCTGTCGATATGACTAATCCTGAATTGGTTGCAGCACGTGAAGCGCATATCCCTATTGTGCAACGAGCGGAAATGTTAGGGGAATTAATGCGTTTTCGTTACGGTATTGCTATTGCCGGCACGCATGGCAAAACCACAACAACTAGTTTAATCACGAGTTTGCTTGCTGAGGAAGGTGTAGATCCTACTTTTGTTATCGGTGGTCGTTTAAATAGCGCAGGCAGTAATGCAAAATTGGGATCAGGTCATTATCTTGTTGCAGAAGCTGATGAGAGTGATGCTTCTTTCCTCTATTTAAAACCTATGATTTCTATTGTTACGAATATTGATGCAGATCACATGGGCACTTATCACAATGATTTTGCTGAGTTGCGTCGAGCATTCGTGGATTTTTTACATCGATTGCCTTTTTATGGTTTAGCTGTGTTGTGTATTGATGACCCGATAGTCAAAGAAATTTTAGATGATGTTTCGCGGCCTATTGTGACCTATGGGTTTAGCGAAGAAGCTGATTTTTATGCTAAGAATATTTCACAAACAGGCACGAGAACACATTTTACTGCAGTACGTCCTGATGGCAGTGAAATTGCAATCACATTAAATTTGCCTGGCAAACATAATGTATTAAATGCATTAGCTGCTATTGCTGTTGCAACAGAGCTTAAAATTGCGGATGCGAGTATCAAAAGCGCCCTAGAAAAATTTGCAGGTATAGGACGACGTTTTCAGATTTATGGTGACTTCCCTTTAACAAAAGGCGGAAGTGTGACGCTGATCGATGACTACGGTCATCATCCTCGCGAAATTGCTGTGACATTGCAAGCTGCTCGCCATAGTTGGCCGCAACGTCGTTTGGTGATGGTGTATCAACCCCATCGTTATACGCGTACGCATGATCTCATTAAAGAATTTTCTGAAGTTTTATCGCAACCAGATGCTTTATTATTATTAGATGTTTATTCCGCAGGCGAACAACCGATTGAAGGCGCAAATAGTGCAGCGCTTTGTCGTTTGATTCAAGAGCGTGGCAACATGGAGCCTATTCTGGTAGAAAAACACGAAGAATTAGCCGCATTATTGCAAGAACATTTGCGTGATGGCGATGCTTTACTGATGCAAGGTGCGGGTAATATAGGCACATTAGCTGCAACATTGGCTGCGACTCACTTAAAAGAGTCAGTCATTTTAAAAAAAGAGACGACTTGATGCGTTTTGATGTTAATCATTTTAAAAACTTACAAGGCCAACTCACGATGAATGCATCGTTGGCCGAGTATACTTCTTGGCAAGTCGGTGGCCCGGCAGATTGTCTTTATATACCAGCTAATGTAGAAGATGCCGCGATTTTTTTACAACAGGTTCCTAAAGAAGTTCCAATATTATGGCTAGGTTTAGGCAGTAATATGTTAATTCGCGATGCAGGCGTAGAAGGTGTAGTGATTGTTACCCGTGGGACTTTGGCTACGATTACACAACTTGATGATACACATATTAAAGCAGAAGCCGGTGTTGCATGCGCCCAAATTGCGCGATATAGTGCCCGTCTTGGATTAACAGGGATTGAATTTTTAGCGGGTGTTCCAGGGACAGTAGGAGGCGCTTTAGCGATGAATGCAGGTTGTTGGGGCGGTGAAACGTGGTCTTTCGTTTCTCAAGTAGAAACAGTCAATCGTCATGGGCAGCTGAAGCATCGTGATGCTAATGAATATTCTGTTGGCTATCGTCACGTAGCAAGACCTCAGGATGAGTGGTTTGTTGCAGGTTATTTTTCTTTGCAACAAGGCGACAAGGAGAAATCACTCTCTGAGATCCGCACTCTTTTAGAAAAACGCAGTGCCTCTCAACCAACAGGGTTACCTAATTGTGGCTCTGTTTTTCGTAATCCTGCGAATACTTTCGCAGGAAAACTCATAGAAGCTTCTGGTTTAAAAGGCAAGCGCATCGGTGGCGCTTATGTTTCTGAAAAACACGCGAATTTTATTATTAATGATGGCCATGCAAAAGCGGCTGATATTGAACAATTGATTGCTTATGTCGTAGATGTTGTGAATCAACAGCAGGGTGTGCAGTTGATACCTGAGGTGTATATTGCCGGGAGAACAACCAATGATTACTCGCAGACAGAAAAACTCGCATAAGTTTTTTTCTTTTTCATTTAAAAAGATTTGCAAATGGGGCGGGTTCATTTTTTTATTAATCGCATTGTTGATGATGATGTCTAAGTTGAAAGACGTCCGCTATTTTCCCATCAAAAATGTCAAAGTCTATGGCATCCAACATGTCAATCGCGATACCGTACAACAAATAGTAACGCCGCTAATCCATCAAGGATTTTTTTCAGTCGATGTTAACCTGATTAAAGAAAAACTATTAGAGTTACCCTGGATAGCTAATATTGCCGTGACGCGCGAATGGCCAGATCGTATTGCGATAACACTTTTTGAAAAAACACCTGTAGCACAGTGGAATGAAAAAAGTTTACTCAGTAATAACGGCGAATTATTTACTCCAGAAGATAATGCCGATTTCAAAGGTTTGCCGCAATTCATTGGCCCACCGCGTCAACAAGTCCGCATGCTGGAATTTTATAATCAGTTAAACACTTTGTTACAACCGTTGCACACAAAAATCTCACGGCTAGAATTAAATTATTCAGATAATTGGTTATTAACGCTAGATAATGGCATAAAATTAGCAGTCGGTGAAAAAGATATCTTGACTCGCGTCGACCATTTTGTGAAAGTGTACCCCAAGATTGTTGGTGATAAAGCCAATCAAGTAGATTCTATTGATTTGCGTTATACTAACGGCTTGGCAGTCAAATGGAAAAATATAGGTTAGGAACGAGAACTATGGCAAAAAAGCCAACGAAAGATTTGATGGTAGGGATAGATATAGGCACGTCAAAAGTCGTCACGATTGTCGGTGAAATGACGAATGAAAATAAACTAAATATTATTGGACTAGGATCACACCCCTCACAAGGCTTAAAAAGAGGCGTAGTTGTCAATATTGAATCTACTGTGCAATCTATACAACGTTCCGTCGAAGAAGCAGAAGCCATGGCCGGTTGCCAAATCCATTCTGCGTTTACCGGTATTGCAGGCAGCCATATTCGTAGTATCAATTCGCATGGCATTGTTGCTATTCGTGACCGAGAAGTCACACAAGTGGATGTAGACAGAGTGATTGATGCCGCAAAAGCTGTTGCTATTCCAGCAGACCAAAGAATCCTCCATATTTTGCCCCAAGAATTTATTATTGATAAACAAGATTCCATTCGTGAACCTATAGGCATGTCTGGTGTGCGCCTGGAAGCGAAAGTGCATATTGTGACCGGTGCCGTTAGTGCTGCACAAAATATTGTAAAATGTTTAAAACGCTGCGGTTTGGCAGCCACAGACATTGTGTTAGAACAATTTGCCTCCAGTCAGTCTATTTTGACAGAAGATGAAAAAGAGCTAGGTGTTTGCATGATAGATATTGGTGGCGGCACAACGGATATTGCTATTTTTACCAATGGTGCTATTCGTTATACGGCTGTTGTACCTATTGCAGGCGATCAAGTGACAAATGATATTGCAATTGCATTGCGCACGCCTACACGTAATGCAGAAGAGATTAAAATAAGATATGCTTGTGCCTGTCAGGAATTAGCAGAAGCAAATAATGTGATTGATATTCCTGCTGTCGGAGATAGGACTTCTAGGCAAACATCAAAGCGTGCACTGGCTGAAGTTGTTGAAGCGCGTTATGAAGAATTATTTACCTTGGTTGCTGCGGAAATTCGCCGCAGTGGTCTTGAAGATTTTATTGCAGCAGGTATTGTGCTCACCGGTGGTGCTTCTAAAGTCACTGGTGCAGTAGAATTAGCAGAACGCGTTTTCAAAATGCCAGTGCGTTTGGGCAGTCCACAAGGGGTCACAGGATATCCCGAGATTGCCAACAATCCTATTTATGCGACAGGGGTAGGTTTGTTACTCTATGGAATGCAGCAGCGTGACAATCAGCGTGATTTGATGACGCAAACGAATTTGAAAGGGTTATTGGGTCGTATGAGAAATTGGTTTCAAGGTAATTTTTAAAGCGCAGATAATATTACAGCAAGGAGCGTATTCATGTTTGAGTTAGTAGATAATAAATCACAAAATGCAGTGATAAAAGTGGTAGGCGTTGGCGGTGGTGGTGGCAATGCTGTTGAACACATGATGTTGACCTCGATTGAAGGTGTAGAATTCATTTGTGCGAATACCGATGCGCAAGCGCTGAAAAATTCCTCTGCTAATTCTTTGATACAGCTAGGTGATACGATTACTCGTGGTTTAGGTGCAGGAGCCAATCCAGACATTGGCCGCCGTGCTGCTGAAGAAGACCGTGAAAAAATTAAAGCTTCACTGGCCGGTGCCGATATGGTTTTCATCACAGCAGGTATGGGTGGTGGTACGGGAACCGGTGCTGCGCCTATTTTTGCACAAGTTGCTAAAGAGTTAGGTATCTTGACGGTAGCTGTGATCACGCGTCCTTTTTCTTTCGAAGGCAAAGCACGTATGCATATTGCTGATCAAGGTATCGCTTGCCTTAGCCAATACGTAGATTCTTTGATTACTATTCCTAACAATAAATTACTCACAGTACTCGGAAAAAATGTCACACTCGTGAACGCATTTAAAGTGGCGAATGATGTATTGCGTGGTGCAGTACAGGGTATTGCTGAATTAATTACCCGTCCTGGTTTGATTAACGTGGATTTTGCAGACGTACGTACAGTGATGTCTGAAATGGGTATGGCAATGATGGGCACAGGTGTTGCATCGGGTGAAAACCGTGCTCGTTTAGCTGCAGAAGCCGCGATTTCTAGCCCGCTGCTAGAAGATGTAGACATGACAGGTGCACGTGGCGTGCTCGTGAACATTACAGCAGGTTTAGACATGTCTATTGGTGAATTCGAAGAAGTCGGTGATGCTATCAAGAATATTACTACCGATGGCGCAACAGTCGTTGTGGGTACTGTGATTGACCCAGAATTGCGCGATGAAGTGCGTGTGACAGTCATAGTGACTGGTTTAGGACGCGTTAAAATGACTGGCTCTAGTAGCAATAAATCTGATCTATCTCGATCAGATGGTACAGTTGATTATCAACAACTGGAAAAACCAGCCGTTATGCGTCGACGTTATCCATTGATTAATACAGTGCAAGAACCAGTCAATAAACCTGCGCAAAGCATAGAATCTGCGCAAGAATTAGAATATTTAGATATTCCTGCATTTTTAAGACGCAAGGAAGAGGTAGTTGATTAATGTTAAATATGATACGATACTCTTAAGTACTTAAAAAAGTGAAACGACAATGATTAATCAACGCACCTTAAAAAACGTCATCAAAGCAACGGGTATAACCCTACACGGTGGTGAACGAGCTGAATTGACTTTAAGACCTGCGCCTCCCAATACAGGTATTGTTTTTCAACGTACTGATCTTGATGTTCCTGTTACCATTCCTGCGCGTGCTGAGTATGTAGGTGATACGACTTTATCTACCACATTGCTCAAAGACGGTATTCGTCTTGCGACAGTTGAGCATTTGCTTTCTGCGTTTGCAGGTTTAGGTATTGATAATGCTTATGTGGATGTGACTGCATCTGAAATTCCAATTATGGATGGCAGTGCAGGTCCTTTTGTATTTTTAGTGCAATCCGCAGGGATTGAAGAACAAAATGTCGCTAAACGATTTATTCGTATCAAACGCAAAGTATTAGTGAAAGACGGCGACAAATGGGCGTGTTTCCAGCCTTTTAACGGTTTTAAAGTGACATTCACTATTGAGTTTGATCATCCTGTTTTTAAAATGCATAGCAAAACAGCGACCTTAGATTTTTCTAGCACTTCTTATGTCAAAGAAGTAAGTCGTGCTCGCACATTTGGTTTCAAATCTGATTTCGAACGTTTACATGCCATGAATTTAGCGCGCGGTGCAAGTTTAGATAACGCGGTTGCTATCGATGATTTCAGAGTATTAAACGAAGATGGTTTGCGTTACGAAGATGAATTTGTGCGCCACAAGATTTTAGATGCAGTCGGTGATTTATATCTTTTAGGTTCTAGCTTGATTGGTGCCTTCAGCGGTTTCAAATCCGGTCATGCGCTCAACAATAAATTACTTTGCAAATTACTCGAGACTAAAGACGCTTGGGAATACGTCACCTTCGAAAACCCAGCGGATGCCCCAATTTCCTACGTAAAAACAGTGCTAGCGCTAGATAGTTAATATAAACTCTCCCTCTCCCGCCGCTGTAGCAATAAAAAATACGATACATATTCAGCGGGAGAGGGTTGGGGTGAGGGTATAAACGAAAGCGGCGGGAGAGGGGATCTACTAAAGAAACTTCTCCGCAAACTTTTTCAAAATATTTCTAATCTTCTCATCCTTAGTATTCTCCGCAATTTTTATCATCACTAACGCACTGTCTTTAGAAATAGGCTGAACAGAGCGCACAGGTTTTTGTTCACGTAAACGTGCAGAAATGTTTTCAGGATAGGTTTTGCAGCAAATAGCTTTGATATCTTGAAATTCAGGATGTTGGCGCAATGATTCCAATAACTCCGGAATTTTATACTGCAAGCGCGTGGTCCAAGCGCCAGAATCGGTCATGACAATTAAACGTTGCTGTTCATATTTAGCAATCTGACAATGTTTTGCTAAGCTGTCATCTAAATATTGAGTGAAAAGCGTATTCATGCGTTGCAATACTTGCGCATGATTGAGTAGGGCTCCCAAAGAGGCGCCGTCATTTTTCAAAATGTGATTAACCGGATCTTTTATCATCGGTAGAGTATACCATAACAATTAGGATCTTTTCCCCAGTGTGGCTTGCTTAAGAACGAAAAGCCTCACGAAGCAGGAGATCCCCGCATGCTTTTAGCGGGGATCTCCTGCTTAAAAAAGAGCATCTATCTAATGCCATTTGTCGAGAATGAAAATTTGACATTTCCAGCAGACTAGGTAATCCTTTCAGTTTATTTTTGCCTCATCCAGGACACTATGTTAACAGGGTTATTAAAGCGCATTTTCGGCAGTCGCAACCAGCGTGTGTTGCGCTCCCACTGGAAAACTGTTGAAAAAATTAACGCACTCGAAAGCACCATGGTGGCACTTTCCGATGCCGATCTACAGGCCAAAACCCAAGAATTCAAAACAAGAGTACAAAAAGGCGAAACACTAGATCAATTATTACCCGAAGCCTTTGCTGTCGTCCGCGAAGCCGGAAAACGTGTATTAAAAATGCGCCATTTCGATGTGCAGTTGCTAGGCGGTATGGTGCTACATGGCGGTAATATCGCTGAAATGCGTACAGGTGAAGGTAAGACTTTAGTCGCTACACTCGCTGCTTATCTGAATGCATTATCAGAAAAAGGCGTACACATCGTTACAGTAAATGATTATCTGGCCAAACGTGACTCTGAATGGATGGGGCCTTTGTACGCATTTTTAGGCATGACAGTCGGTGTTATCACCCCAAACATGCCACCTGCGGATAAACAAAAAGCCTACGCTGCGGATATTACCTACGGCACTAACAATGAATTCGGTTTCGATTATTTACGCGATAACATGGCGTTTACGCAAGCTGATAAAGTTCAACGCCGATTGAATTATGCTATTGTCGATGAAGTCGACTCTATCTTGATTGATGAAGCACGCACACCATTAATTATTTCAGGTGCTGCAGAAGATAGTAAAGAACTCTATGTTGCAGTTAATAAACTAGTCCCACAATTAGTGCGCCAAGCCGACAAAGACGCGCCAGGCGATTATTCTGTCGATGAAAAAATCAAGCAAGTTTTTTTAAGCGAAACAGGTCACGAACACGTAGAAACCTTATTTTTACAAGCAGGATTATTACGTGAAAACGAAAGTCTTTATGACGCCAATAATATTCCACTCATGCATCATCTTAATGCTGCATTGCGTGCTCACGCATTATTTCATCGCGATGTCGATTACATCGTACAAAATAATGAAATTGTAATTGTAGACGAACATACAGGCCGTACTATGCCAGGTCGTCGTTGGTCAGATGGTTTGCATCAAGCTGTCGAAGCAAAAGAAGGCGTTGCTATCAACCAAGAAAATCAAACACTGGCTTCCATTACTTTCCAAAATTATTTTCGTATTTACAATAAACTTTCTGGAATGACTGGAACTGCCGACACCGAAGCTTACGAATTCCAACAAATTTATGGTTTAGAAGTTGTAGTATTGCCAACGAATAAAGACATGGTGCGCCAAGATTTAGCGGATTTAGTGTATATGTCACTCGCAGAAAAATTTGAAGCGATTATTGAAGACATTAAAAAATCCAGCGCCACCGGACAACCTATTTTAGTAGGGACAGCATCGATTGAAACATCCGAATATTTGTCTAGTTTATTAAAAAATGAAAAAATCTCTCACCAAGTGTTGAACGCAAAATTCCACGAAAAAGAAGCACATATTATTGCAGAAGCCGGCCGCCCAGGGACAGTGACAATTGCAACCAATATGGCAGGCCGTGGTACTGATATTGTTTTAGGTGGAAATTTAGAGGCTGAATTAAAAGCGTTAGAAAATCCATCGCCTGATGAAATTAAACAACGGACTAAAGCTTGGCAAGAACGTCATGATGCCGTTGTCAAAGCCGGTGGTTTATTTGTGTTAGGCACAGAACGTCATGAGTCGCGTCGTATCGATAATCAATTACGCGGTCGTTCGGGTCGACAAGGGGATCCGGGTAAATCTCGTTTTTATTTATCGCTTGCGGATAATTTATTACGTATTTTTGGCGGTGAACGTTTGATGGCTATCATGCGTAGGATTGGTGTTGAGAAAGGCGTTGCCTTAGAGTCTAGAATTTTAAGTAATAGCATTGAGAATGCGCAACGCAAAGTCGAAGCGCATAACTTTGATATTCGTAAACAATTATTAGAATACGATGATGTGGCCAATGAACAACGCAAAGTAATTTACAGTCAACGTGATGAATTGCTGACTTCTGAAAGTATTTCGGAAACGATTTCATCGATTCGTGAACGCGTGGTGAATGATGTGATTAGCCTTTTTGTGCCACCACAAAGCATGGAAGAGCAGTGGGACATTCCGGGACTTGAGAAACAATTGGAAGCTGATTTCAATATGCGTTTTCCCATCCGCGAATGGTTAGACAAGGAAGAAAACTTCCACGAAGAACATTTACGCGAACGTATTTTAACCGCGATACGTGATTATTATCTCAAGAAAACAGAACAAGCAGGTCCTGAAGTTTTATCGCAATTCGAAAAAACGATAATGCTACAAACATTAGATACCTATTGGCGTGAGCATTTAGCGGCTATGGATTATTTACGCCAAGGTATCCATTTGCGTGGCTATGCACAAAAAAATCCAAAACAAGAATACAAGCGCGAAGCATTTGAATTATTCATCCAAATGCTAGATAAAATTAATGCCGAAGTCATTTCAACTTTATCAAAGTTTGAAGTGCGTGTGCAGCAAGATCAAGCTGTTCCTACATTAGAAGCCCAACGCCAAACATCGGCACCGCCACTCAAAATGCAATTTCATCACAGTGAAGCTAATGTTTTCCAAACAGAACCCGTAGAAGAAGATGATCCAGAGGTTGCAACCGTTGTACGTGACGAACGCAAAGTAGGCCGCAACGAACCTTGTCCTTGTGGTTCCGGGAAAAAATACAAACATTGTCATGGGCAGATTTAATTGATCCCCGTCGTCATCGCCATCATTCAAAATTACAAAAACCAACTCCTCATCACCCAGCGCCCCCCTGGAAAATATAAACCCGGATTATGGGAATTCCCCGGTGGCAAAATCGAAGCGCAAGAATCGCCATTCACTGCATTAAAACGAGAATTATACGAAGAACTAGGTATCACCGTTCTCGCTGCTCATCCCTGGATACAACATCAACACGATTACGGCGACAGACTAATCTCATTAGATACCTGGATAGTCACCCAATTTTCCGGCTACTTACACGGCAAAGAAAACCAAGCCTATCAATGGATTACAGCGGATCAATTACCCCAATTCGAGTTTCCAGAAGGGAACAAATTTATTTTAGATTCCCTGTTTGCAAAGAGGGAAAATTCGTGTCATCCTGAACCGCGTTTTTTGCGGTGAAGGATCTCCTGCTTACAGGGAGATCCCTCACTACGTTCGGGATGACACAAGTACGCACGGATCCCGGGGACGACGTGTATCATCAAATTCACTCACTTGCCATTTTAGGCTTGCTGCTAGTAGTGGCTGTTCCAATGGGAGACACTGACGTGCTCACACTCGAAGAGACAGCGGGTGGTGGTGGGAAAAAACCGGCTGGATGTCTCGAAAGATTATGAAAACGCCGAGGATTATTATGCCAAGAGCGCCAACCTGAAAATTCCACGTTGCAAGTACTACACTTGCAAATATCGCGATCAAGCATGTTAGGACGATGGGCAAGTTCGCTTTCGTCTATAATTTGTTTATATAGAGCTGAAGAATGTGGCCATGGTATGTTTCCTTTTATTCGTAAAAACTCACGGAACGCATGAAATTTTGGAGGAGATTTGGCGAATAGCTTAGTGACTTTTTGCTCACACTCTTTCATAAAAGCTGTGGTATTATCCATCCAAGTTTTATCAATGTTAAGAACTTTTATGTAAAACTTGGTATCAAGAGGTTCGTTTGTTTTTCGTGGTAAGTTTTGCAACCAATCTATGCGTTGACACAAGTTTTTAAGTAATGCTTGGCCTTTTATTTGTAATCCATCAATAGGTTTCTTTTCATCTGTTCCGCGTGACATAGCTATTGCTATTTTTTCATCGGTTTTTGCTTTCTTTATGTCTTCAGTATATAACTGCGAATTTTCTATATAACGCTGAAGATGTTGGTGGCCAGGCAAGAATGCAGTAGTGCGCAAGAAATTCAAAAAAAACGTAGCTGTATGATAATAGGGAGATTTTAAATCCGTGGCGACGGTACGAGCATCGGTTTCAAGTGCATCTAAGGCTCGTGTTAAAATAGTATCTTCAAATCGCTCAATGGGTAGTTCTAGTGAGAAATCAGGATGAAATACTGCTGGATCTAAGCTGGGCAGTTCGATGGGAGAGTTGGTATTAATTGCTTTTTCAAGTGCTTCCCATGTTAAGGAAATAGGATTACTTGTATCAGATTTAGTAGTTGTTGTAGATGTAGTCAATGGTGCAGGAGTAAGATTCATTGGGTTTGCAAAAGCTAGTCGTTCGTGTTCATCAAGATCTGGTTCTGTATTTGCTGCCCAGGTTATCGCTATCTCGTTAGGGCCCAACAAACGCGTCTTTGTTTCAATTGCGTTGTTTTTCAGATGTTTTGAATGTAAAAAAGTATGAAAACTCCAATTGTTTTCCTTAGGACTTATTCGCTGCAGAATAGTGGAACCTACAGAAAAAGTAATACTTAGATTATATTTATGTCCTTTTACAACTTGTAAATATCCAAAATTACTGGGGGAAGTTTTTATAGTTCTAATCTGTTTTTTTACCCAAACCAAAGTATTGGGGATTTTTTCTTCTTGGTGGGGGCGAAGAACAATGGAATGCGTTTTGAGTTCATCATTTGTAGATAATTGACAGTTTGATAAAATCATACAAGGTTTGTATTTAGGGAAAGGATTGCCCTCGTACCACAATATTGCACGTTGTTTTTTAGAGATAGCTTCTTCTTTCTTTTTTATAGTTGTTGGGGGGTTATCAAGAGCAACAAGATTAAGCTCAATCTTCCATGAAGCATATTCAGGAGAAGTCAGCTTCGGCGCTAATATTACACATAAACTTGCATGCGTGGATTGTTCTTGGTTCCAACGAGGAGTCAAAGTAATTTGGGCTGTTTTTTGTGCAGCAAGAAGACTGTATGTAGTCGCAGTAGTAGACGTGGATGCTGTTTGCGCGGGTGTATGTGCCTGCATAAACTCCTCTTTTTAGTTCATATGTAATGGCGTGTTTTTTTGCTATTCTAACTGTTTTTTGAGTAAAAAGTCAACATTCGGGTAGTTATACGCCAACTTTGAAAAAGGGTCGAGCGTAGCGGGGGATTTCTTACTTACAAGGAGATCCCTCGCTACGCTCGGGATGACACAAGTGCGCACTGGGATCCCGCGGATTAATCGCGGAATCCAGGATTAGACGTGATTTCAATGAGTACTCACCAAACACGCTTGATACTCTGCCGATGTCATGGATTGGGTTTCACACCAATAGTAAGGTGACCAGAACTGAGCAATAGGTTGCGCGTTAGGAGATTGTAGATTGAAGTATTGTTTGTAATTTTTTGCGGATCGGCCTGTCAATCGTAAAGTGCGCACGCCATCTAACAGTGTGCAGCTGCTGCAAGTAGGTTGATAGGTTTTATCAAAATCGTATTCTTCAGTCCATGCAGATTGTGTATTGATAGCTGACAGCATACTCAGGGGTAAATAATATGTTTGATAATTTTTCATTTCCAAAGAATTTTCATCATAACTAAAAAGTTTAAAGCCAGGATTATTGCCAAACACGGGGCTGATAGATGGTGTGCCATTCAGAGGAATATTATGTTGATAATGATAAACTTGAAATAAATCCATATGGAAATGGCCAGAGAAAATACCTACCACATAAGTAGAATACTGATTCATTTCATCATTGAAACGCTGAGTAAATTCAGGATGCCATAGTTCAACGACAGAGAATGGATTTTTTTTCAGTGAACTATAGATATCAACACCGGGTGGAATATGCATAGCGATAATTACTTTTTGTCCTGAGTATGCAGCTTGTTGTAGTTGTTCATGCAGCCATGTGAGTTCTTCATTAGCAGCATCAAGTATATTGTTGTCTGTGATGTGATCGGAAAATAATACAGTATTCATCACAATCAAACGCAAACGTTGATCGGATGGAATATTGACCGCATAATAGCCGCCGGTTGGAAATTGCTGTTGCATTGCTGCGCGAGTATTACGAGTATGAATTAAATCAGACCAAGTGTTGCCTGTGTCTTGGTAAAAGCTACCATTAGGTTCAGAGACGTAATCATCTTCATAAGAATCATTATTACCGACAGCAGAAAATACATCGATAGAGGGGAAGGCTTGTGCAGTTTGGCTTTTAAGAAAGGTCAATGTTTTTTTCACAAATTCTTGGTAGCTCTGTTGTGAAGTATCGCTAGAGTATTCTGTGTAAAGTTGCCGGAAATGGTGTGCGAGCATATCGCCTAGTACTAAAACGAATTTGGGTTGTTTTGTTTTGGCAATATTTTTTAATTCGTCTAATGAAGATTTCAGTAAGAGAAAATTGGAATCTTCAAAGTATTTAGGTTGGTCTTTGACTTGTTGTGTTAAAATCGCTTCCCACTGCTCAGTGGGCGCTGCACGCAAGTCTTCAATTAGTTGGCAGGGTTTCTGATTACCGCAAGCGGTGAAAGGGTCAAAATGGATATCAGCAATGGCTAGAAAGCGGGGAGAATTATCATTAGTTGTTGCGGCAAATGTAGTGAAAGAACAGATCAAGAGTAAAAGAGCGGTAACTAACTGATAAAAAAAAACTTTCTTTGATCGCATCATAACCCCCTATAGTGTGTTTATAGTTTGGTGCTATTTGCGGATGCATTGTACATGGTTTTTGAGTTTTGTCTAGTGTCTTGGTTTTGCGGGGGGATTATTCACTTTCATCAGCATCTTGTGGCTTGTCTTCCGTCGGCACTTTGTAATCTTCTGACGCCCAAGCGCCGAGATCAATCAGTTTACAGCGTTCAGAGCAAAAAGGTTTAAAAGGATTTTCTTTTTTCCAAGTGTCTTTTTTATTGCAATGTGGGCAAGTAATCGTTTTCATGAGTAGCAGTATGTTAATAGAAACTCTAAGTGATGAAGGTATTGAGCAGGCCGTGTTTCAATAAAGGGCGAAAAGAAACGTACACTTAAAAAATGCCTACCTATGCTAATTTCAGGATAAGCGGGTAGGGATGCTGAAAGTGATACACGTAATAATCGCAAATTGGTTTGTGGATCTAGTAATTCTTGATAAAAACCATGCTCGGCATTTTTTGTTTGTGTTTTACCGCTTTCGCGTATGAGTTGTAGGATTAAAAATACAGTGGTACGAACTTGTTTGAGTTCCAAAAGCCAGCTACGAATATTTTCCTCACGTTTTTCGGCAGGTTGTTGTAACCAGTAGTGATACACAGGAATATCAAAACTACAGCCGCCGCCTGGGCTTGCAAGATGCAGGCGTAAATTATTCAATAATTCAATTTCTCGTAAGTTCTGTGCAATTTTGCGGTTAGAGTCTATGAAATGGCGAAATAATTCTTCAAGTTGATGTAGCGTACTTTGTAGTTTTTCTTGATGGACTTCGGGGGTTTGCTGTAAACGGTTCAAAAAAGCAATTTGGTAGGTCAATTCTTTAGCAAGTTTGGCTTTTAAATCGGGTCGGTCTAATACCTGTAATAAATTAATCAGAGTAGCGATGAGGTTACGAGTGCCAAAAGGAGAAAGATCTTGAATCTGATGGTCAATTTGTAAAAAAAGCAGCTCCACCCGCAAAAATACGCGTGTGAGTTCGTTTAATGGTTGTTCGTAGGTGGTAAGGGTTTCCATCTTGGAATGTTAACATGAATTGCTAGGTATCTCTAGGCATCTAGGTTTGTGAGGACTAAGATTTTCCCTCACCCTAACCCTCTCCCGCTGGGTATTGCACTTTACTTTTATTTAGTCATGGCGGCGGGAGAGGGGATTATCTGTATGAACAAGTTCACTATTCTTTCGCAGCGTGATCCTATTGGGCTCTCTTTCCCGCTGCTATAGTTGCGAAAAACAGAGTGATCTTGCAATAGGGGGTGTATGAATTTTTTTGTAGCACGATGCTGTTGAGCTCCCTCTCCCGCCGCCATGGTTGTGAAAAGTAGGGTAATCTTAATAAGCGGGAGAGGGTTGGGGTGAGGGGAAAACTTTAGCTTACAATGTTATCACAATACATTTTGTGTAATTTTTCCACTTGGGTTTCGAGGTGTTTAAGATCACCGTCGTTGTAGATGATATCGTCAGCTTTTTTAAGTTTTTCTTCGCGAGAGAGTTGAGTTTTGAGGATGGCTTCCACATGTTCACGGGAAACTTGATCACGGGCAATCGTGCGTTCAACTTGTTGTAAGGGACTGGCATCAACTACTAGTACTCGCTTAATGAGAGGATTAGGAGTGGTTTCAAATAGTAAAGGGATGACGACGATACAGTAAGGACTTGAGTATTGCTGAATTTTTTCCTGCATCTGCGCTCTAATTAAAGGATGTAAGAGTTTTTCCAACCACTGGCGTTCTGTAGGATTTTCAAAGATAATTTTTCTTAATTTAGAACGATTTAAAGTATGATCCTGTTCTAATATCTTAACACCAAAATGATCAACAATTTCCTTTAGCGCTGGCTGCCCTGGTTCAGTGATTTCCCTTGCTAATTGATCGGTATCGATAATAGGGATGCCGCGCTTAGAAAACAATGCAGCAACAGTAGTTTTACCACTGCCAATCCCACCTGTTAAACCTAAAACCCAAGGTGTCATGATAAAAACGTATGCCAGTACAAATGTAAAATTTCTTTGCCCCAAATTAAACTGACCCAACCAGCGACAGCAAGATAAGGCCCAAAAGGCAAGGGCACACTTTTATATTGATGTTTAATCACCATGTGCGTGAGACCAATGATCAAACCACTGAGAGAAGCTAGAATAATAATAAGCGGCAACATTTGCCAACCTAAAAAAGCGCCTAGCGCTGCCAACATTTTAAAATCACCTTGCCCCATGCCAATTTTACCGGTGACTAATTTGAAAGCCCACTGAGTGATGGCAAAAACCAGATAACCCGCCACAGCACCTAAAATCGCATCTTGTGGTGACGCAAATACAGAAAACAGACTCAGCAACAAACCCACCCACAGTAAAAATAAAGTCAAACTATCAGGTAATAAATGATGGTCTAAATCAATGAACGTCATAGCGATTAACGTCCATGTCAAGATTAATGCACCTACTGTTTGTAAACTCACGCCAAACCGCCATGCCACATAAACAGATGTTAAGCAGCAAATTGCTTCAACGATAGGGTAGCGCACGGAAATCGTTGTTTTGCAATAAGCACATTTTCCCCTGAGAATAAGATAGCTGATGATAGGAATATTATGCCAAGGTTTTAAGTGTTTCTTACAATGAGTGCAATGAGAAAGTGGTAAGCAAAGATTTAATTGGGTTTTATCTTGCGGTGAAGTTTTTAAACCTAAATATTCACGGCATTCTAGGTTCCAGGCTTCTTGTAGCATACGTGGCAAACGATAAATGACAACATTTAAGAAGCTACCAACAAATAAAGATAATGCTGCGATGATTAACAAAAATAGATTAAGATTATGCGAGAAAAAAGTTGTCATATCACAGCCCCTAATTTAAAAATAGGAAGATACATGGCAATCACCAGTATTCCGATTAAAACACCAAGAATACACATAATCAAGGGTTCCAGGAAATTACCCAACTGGTTCGCAATATAAGCGATATTTGTTTCACACTGAGTTGCTATTTTCTCAAGCATAATACCCAATTTGCCCGATTCTTCACCTACTTTAACCATTTGAATCATTTTTTTTGAAAAATATGGACTGGCACACAGGCTAAGATGTAAAGGCTTGCCCTTATGTAAATCTTGTTGGATTTTGCTTAAAGCTTTTTCGTAGCTTAAATTATTGCAGGTTTTTGCAATCCAGGGAATGGCTTCGGTGATTAATATCCCTGCGGCACAAGTGATAGCAAGATGACGGGTAAAGCGAGCAAGATAAATATGATTGATGAATGAAAATGTTAATAAGTAGCGATCTAGTATGGGTTTTAGGCTTTTGCGATAACAATAACTTATAAGTGCAAGTAAACCGATTAACAAAATAAAAAACAATCCTTTTGTCTGCATCCATGCAGATATCGCGAGAACGCTGCGAGTCAGCAAAGGTAGTTTGGCATGTGCTTGCGTAAATAATTCAGCAAATTTGGGGATGATTTCAATAAACATCAGACAGGTGATAGCAATTGCAATCATTGTGACGAAAGTAGGATAGAATAATGTTTTTTGTAATTGTTGGCGAAATTGTTGTGACAGTTCTCGTTGTGTAGTGACGCGGTTTAACATCGCAGCCAGTGTTCCAGTTTGTTCACCGATAAAAATGAGGTGACAGCATAGTTCGTCAAAGCATCGCGGGTATAGCTTTAAGCTTTGAGAAAGCGTTAGGCCTGTTGTGAGAGATTTGTGTAGGGACATGATCAAGGTTTGTAAACGTTTATTGTTTTCGCTGGCGATTAAAATGTCGCAGGCGTGTGTGATGTCTATTCCTGAGGAAATTAATGTTTCTAGTTGGCGTAGGAAAATTGTAATATCTTTACGTGAAATTTTATTTTTGAAAAAACTGTTCGCCCTCGCGAGGTACATCCCGTCATCCCCGCATGCTTTTAGCGGGGATCTCCAGTTTAGTGGGAGATCCCTCGCTACGCTCGGGATGACAGCATGTTTTTTAATGACATTGTAAAACTCGATAAATTTCCGCAAGACTAGTTTCTCCTCGACGAACTTTTTCAATACCTTCGGTTAATAACGTAGGAAATTTTTCCTGTGTGTGCATGGCTGATACAGTTAGGAATTCATAAATAGCTGTTCTGCCGTTATAGCCATGCAAGCAATGTTCGCAACTTGCGGCATGGAACACAGGTTCAAAGATTTGGTATTTTTGTTGCAGTGTTGGCGGCAACATTTCTAGTGTTTTGCAATGATCACATAATTTTCGAATCAGCCGTTGTGCAATAATGAGAGTGATTGCATGTTTTATCAGATAATCTTCTACACCCATGGATTGTAAGCGCGTGAGTGTTTCACTGGCGCTATTAGTGTGTAAAGTTGATAAAACTAAATGCCCTGTTTGCGCGGCTTGAATTGCTGTATCCGCTGTTTCTTTATCGCGAATTTCACCGACCATAATAATATCTGGATCTTGACGTAAAAAAGCACGTAACACCGTCGCAAAATCCAAACCAATTTTAGGATGAATATTCACTTGATTAATACCATGCAAACGAATTTCAATAGGATCTTCCACCGTAGAAATATTTTTTGCAAGTGTATTAAGTTCACGTATAGCGGCATATAAAGATACTGTTTTGCCACTGCCTGTAGGACCTGTCACTAAAATTAATCCTTGTGGTTGATGAATTTTTTCAAGGAATAATTTTTTTTGGGTTTGGGTTAAACCTAGGTGATGAATATCTAGAAAATGATTTTCTGCATACATAATGCGTAACACGATTTTTTCGCCGAATAACATAGGGCAAGTGCTGATGCGTATATCTGTATCATGTAAACGTAAATGACCATCTTGTGGTAAGCGGCGTTCGGCAGTATCCAGTTTCGCCATGACTTTGAGTCTAGTGATTAGACGAATCGCTACGGCGGTTGATAGCGTAGTGATTTCATAAAGTATACTGTCTTTGCGATAACGTATGCGTGATTCTTTTTCGAAAGGTTCGATATGAATATCAGAGGCTGCTTTTTCCAGAGCAGATTTCAAAATATAATCGACAAGTTGAATCACAGGTTCATCATAGTGTACGATTTTTTCGTTGACGGTGAGTGTTTTTTCTTCGTGGGTAAATTCGTTGCTTAAGGCGTATTCCAATTGTTGCAAAAAAGACGGTTGATGAAAACAAGTTTCAAATAATTGCATTAATTCTTTCTCGCGCACTAAGACAGGAATAATGGTAAACCCTGTGTGAAATGCAATTCTATCAATTGTAGTTTGATCAGTCGGATCGGTCATGCCTAAATGTAAAAAAGTATTTTTTTGTGCGAGAGGGATGATGTGGTAGCGCAACATTAATTCTTTGGGAACAATATTGAGAGTCAAAGCGGTAGAATCAAACTGTGTTAAATCATATAAGAGCATGCCCAATGATTGCGCGCAACATTGTGCAATCGTTTCGCTATCGAGTAAATGATTTTTGACTAAATAATGCGGCAAAGGGATGCTTAGTTGTTGTGAGTGTTGTAACGCTTGTTTTGCCTGTGTTTCATCCAGTAATTTTAACTGCACTAATAAATAGGCAAGGCCAGTTAAATGGGTTATGACGTGCATGTGCCTGATACCACACAAGTGCCTTCGATTGTCCAGCCGCCATCTGAGTCAGGAACGAGTATATATGTATCTGCTCCCGCTGCGGGTGTTGCAGTGGCGGTTATAACGCCTTTATTGACTTTGATGCTGGCAATATTTTTTGTAGCTGGTGGTTCTTTAGGAATATCATGAGAGCCATTACTGAGTTCTGCAAGTGGCGTACCTTGTTGAATTGCAAGAGAAACTGCAGTTTTAAATGGTGCTGTACTGGCAACGACTTCAGTAAATCGTGCACGTTTTGTGTAGTCATGATAAGAAGGGATGGCAATGGCTGCTAAAATACCAATGATGGCAATGACTATCATGAGTTCGATGAGGGTGAAACCTTTTTTTTGAAAATGTTGGCGCATATGATATCCTCCGAATAATTTAATTAGATTGAGTAATTCGTCGTCCCGCGCTTTATGCGCGGGATCCAGTGCGTACTTGTGTCATCCCGAGCGTAGCGAGGGATCTCCTGCTTAATTGAGAGTGCTAATCTGGAGATCCCCGCTAAAAGCATGCGGGGATGACGTGAGCTGGCCTCGCGGGGCGTACTTTAGAGTTTGTAAACGTAAGAACAAATAGGAAAAACATCGTGAAGGGAATGACTTTATATCTCAAAACTTTTTTCACCGCAATGATTTTTTTTATTTTATTATCTAATAAAGCATTCGCAATTCCCGTGACAAAAGAAGGCCAGGAATTAAGCCAAGTATTAGATGATATGCATGTGGAAGAAAAATGGCGTCCAGGCGATTATGTCAATTGGTTAACAGGTCGGACATTAGAAGTCTTAGGCGGAAGTTTTCCAACCCACTGTAGTGAATTTGTTGCAGCGGCTGCATTGCGATGTGGGATTTATATTTTACAACCGCCGGATCATCAACGTGGTTTGTTAGCGAATGCGCAATATTATTGGTTAAAAAAACATGGTAAACGTTTTGGTTGGTTTCAAGTGAAAAATAGAATTGAAGCACAAGCGTTTGCGAATAAAGGATGTTTTACCGTCGCAGCTTTTGCCAATCCGCATCCGGGTCGTTCCGGTCATATTGCGATTGTGCGACCTTGCGAAAAATCGCGTGCGAGTATTCTGCGTTTTGGTCCTGAAATTATTCAAGCGGGTTTAGAAAATTATAATTCCACTGCGCAGATTGTTGGTTTTGGTCATCGTTCGGCGAAATATTTTGTGCATCGTACGCAGTTTTGTAAAATCAAGACGATGGAGATCCCCGCTTAGTAGGATTTGCAGAAACTGTTGCCTGTTTTTCCGTAGTCTTGCAGCATGGAAAACACTCACAGAAAAAATAAAATAATAAGGAAGATTTTGTTTCTTTTTTAACGGAAGTCTGACTCTTAGGAGAGTTATCATCGTCGCGTAATACAGGATCAGCGTCTTCATTTGGATCCGTAGAATCTTCGTATAAGCGTCCGTCCGTTGATTCCCTCGCAGCAGACGGTGCTTCATTTTTTAAAAGAAGCGATTTAAGATGACTATGTGATTTACTCATAAAAATTATTCTCTATTTGTTTGCAGGTGGCACATAGTGACGAGGTTCCGGTGTTGCTGCCACAAATACACTCTTATTCTGTGTTTCAGTTGCTGTAGGCGGCACTGCGTCGCTATAAGTTGCACCACCGTGTATATTATTTGTAGGACGTTGTCCACCACACAGGGAACGGAAAAAGTTAACACATCCGCCAAAATAAGAGGTGGAAGTGTAAGCCGATGGATTTGGCTGTGGTGATGTTGTTTCTGAGTGATCGCCATTGGTTTTTGTCGCTGCAGTAGTTGCAGCAGTTTCCGGTTTTGGTGTTGGCACAAGTTGTTCCGGTGGATATGCTGATTCAAGTTCTTTGAAAAGTGAATCATTTAACACATTTTGGCTAGGATTATTATAAAAATAATCTTCTAAGCTTTCAAATAGAGTGAGTGCATAACGATGCGAGACTTCTATAAAAGCTTGTTGTCTTTCCGGAGTGTTCATTCTTGCAAAATAATCATCTAATGATTTTTTTGTTTTGAATGCGCCATTCAATGTGCCTGTTGGGTCATTATTTAAGGCGTCATTTAATAATTTTTTGTTTAACATAGCAGAGTAAATACTTCTTCCATCGTCAGAAGTTAATTTGCCCAAACCAACATAGGCTGGAAATGCGAGAATACCAGATGCTGCTTTTACAGCAGTATGATCATAGACAGAATATTGAAATGCGTAAGCGGCATAGATGATGCCATAAGCTATATTGGCGCTACCAAAAAATGTTTCTTTCATAACATCTTTCACGGTATCCCAATTGGCGTGGCAATTGTTTATACCTTTTTCTAAACGGTCAGTTATTTTTTCAGATAAATCAAGATAAGCAACTTGGTTGATGCAAAAGTTTGTGTAAAAACAAACAGCAGCCAAATATGCGCTAGGTATAGTTTTAAGCTCAAATGAACTTGTAAATAAATCAGCAAGATCAACATAGCCAGCGAATTGTAGGGCACATATAGCATATTGTAAGCTAGCAACAGTGCTAAAGAATATGCTTGGTACTTTTGATACGCAGGAAGATGCACAGCAAGAGCTTTTTTGTTCTGACGTTTTAGATTCGTTGTTTTCTAACTCCGTTTTCGCCATTGCTTGAATGGCTGTCATGATATTGTGTAAGTTCTCTGAATTCATTTGATCATTAGCATTTTTTGTGTTTGGATTTAATTTTGTTGGTTGTTTTCTATTGCGCCTAATACCATCGATAAGATGTCCAAGCACATTGATGTAGTCTGTTGTTTGTGTGGGATCTTTGTCATATGCTTTTTTCGCATCATTCAATTTTGTTCGTGCAGCCGCGATCATTTTGATGACGGGGTCATCTTTGCCTACGCGTATTTTTTTAGGTTGGTCAACTAAGAAAAATTTACCATTGACCATTGCAGCAGATCCGAATCGACCTGGCATAAGAGCAGGGGCGACATCTTTTCCGCCAAAGCTATTATTATCCAAACCTGACTTGATATTCGGAGCGGTACTAGGTAAAACGACAAAAAGAATTTTAAGAATGGTTTTTATGTCTTTATTTTTCCATGCTTTTTTAAAATCAAAACGTGATAAGGTATTTAAAATACTGACGGTATCTAAAGCAAAATCGGTGCCTCCACCTAATGCAGCACACACAATAGAAACAATCATTCTATCGCCTGCAGACATTTCTCCTAATCCAAGACTGTCTATGGCTTTACAAAAATCTTGACCAAAACTATAGGCGGTTGAAAGTGCGGCTGTTCCGCAATAAAGAGCAATAAACCAAATTAATTTATTTTTATAACCTGTCAGAATGGGATCGGTGTTGAGTTTTATTTCTTTGATCAACTCATCAATAAATTTTTGTTGATCTACACTGTCCACTCCGATATTCATGCGATGTGAAGGTGTTTTATTGTCAGCAGAAGATGCTTGTGAGGCTGTTTCTTCGGGTATTCTTTCAGAATGTGTAGGGGAAGGAGGGTTATAAGTTCCAGCAGCACTTGCGGCTATAGCGGCGGCAGTGATAGGAAGTGGTAAAGTGGAGTCATCTCTTGATCGCATATTATGTTTATTGGCATGAGCATGAGCTGCTAGAGCAGCAACAGAAGTAGCAGCAGACTGAGCTTCCGCAGCCAATAAGCTTATTTTTGAATCATTAAATGAAGAAGCAGTCATAATGCCTTTAGTCCTTGGTTAAAAATCTCTGTAAGTTCAATAAGTTTTATTCATTTTCTCATAGTTAAGCTTAAGAGAACCTTAAGAAGGAGTAAAAAATGAACAAATATTTTCAGGGCTGGGTCCTAAAGTAGAATGCAACGAAGAGGAGTGAGTGCTAACTTGTTGAGGTAATTGAAATAATTTAAGATGATACTTGGTTTGAGTGGACTTTTGCTCTGGGTGGTATTCTTTCCTATATTTCTCGTATGCCTCATTATCTAAATCATTATTTATCAATAGGATAGATTGTTTAGCATAGTGAAGAGCCATACCATATTCTGTGTTCATTTGTTCATAACACATTAATCTTGTTTGTAAAGAGGCTGCTTCTTCGTAGAGTTTATGTAATTGGCGATAGTATTTTATTAAGTTATAATTCTTTTCCTTGTTTAGCTTTAGCGTAGGGTAGAAAGACCAAATTTTTTTTCTTATTCTTTCATCTAAGTCCAAATACAATTCGGTATTTCTTTGTAAAATTGTTTGATAACGGTGGTAAGCTTTCTTGCGTCTGTATAGTTTATATAGACAATTAGCTTCTACTTCTCGCACAAGTGCTATGCGGTTACCTAATGTTTGATTATCAATTTTCTTGTCGTTGTTGCTGCAAGCAGCATAGCAGCTTATTGCGTTGGCACATTTTACTAATGCTTCGTGATATTGTTGTTCATCATATAGCTTCTTGGCATTATCTGCTAGTTCATCTGCTTTTTCTATCAGCGGATTTCTAGTTGTTATTGTTGGTTTTAATGCTAATGGGATTTGGTATGATTTATCGTCGTTTGGTAGTTGAAGATAGAGTGTTTGATCAGAAGCATTAGAAAATAAACCTTGGATAGCTGTTTTTACGGTTTCATCGTCTTTATTTTGAGGCATTAATTGCGCTGCATAATATAATGCCTTAGCCTGTTCTATCTTTGCTTGGTCTCTCGCATTTATTTTAAATAAAACAGTTATAATTAAATGATAAGTATTACGTAGGCGGCGAAAAATTTTTTCAGCAGGATTATCAAGAATTCTTTCGAAATAGGTATTAATTTCTGTTCTTAAATCATCGGGTAATTGTTCTTTGGCATCGGCTTCTAAAAGTTTATCTAGGGCATTTCTGGGGTTGTGTCTTTTTACTAGATAGGCGACTGAATTTAGTATATCTCTTGTTTCATTTATTTTTTTATTGGCTGCAACAGCATTTTCCATGAGGTTAGCTTCTGCGGGCATAAATAATGTAAGCGCAGGAATAGGTTGTTGCAATTTTTGTTGAGAGGATTGCATTGTATTATAAGATCAAAATGATGATTTAGCTGTGATGTGTGATGTCTCTTCCGCCATAGACAACAGCAGCATCAGGGTTAATTGCTACAGTGGGTGGTATTTGTTGCATAGCATGACTTAGCGTTTGAATATCTAAGCTGGAAGAACCTGATTGTGGTGCGGCAAAGCTGTTGGCGCTGATTATTACACTGGCACACAGAAGGGATAATGTTTTTATTTTCATGTGGTTAGTCCTCATTTAGGTTAGTAATATGGTTAAAATTTCTTCAATTGTAGCAAAAATTTGGGGGAGTTGGGAAGGGTTTTTTTCTTGATCGGGAGATCCCCGCTAAAAGCATGCGGGGATGACGAGTGAAGACCTCGCGGGGGCGTGGGTAAAAAACATTGTTTTTTCTTAGGCCCCGCCAGGCCAGTATCGTCATCCCCGCATGCTTTTAGCGGGGATCTCCTGCTTAAAGGGAGATCACACGCTTTGCTCGGGACATGGATGACGAAAACTATTTGCTAGAGTATAATCCTATGCAATCACTTATTTAGGTCTCGTGACATGTTAAATCTTCTTTATGACTTCATCCCCGTTATTTTATTTTTTGTCACCTTTAAACTTTACGGTATTTATGTCGCAACCACCGTAGGCATTGTCGCAACTGCTTTGCAAGTCATCACCACACGCATTTTTAAAAAGCGTTTCGACAAACAACAAATTATTACCTTTGTTGTGTTTTTATTTTTTGGCGGTATGACATTGTATTTTCATAATCCTATTTTTGTGAAATGGAAGCCGACGATTGTATTTTGGATTTTTGGGTTAGTTTTGCTGGGCGGAAGTTTTATTGGTAAAAAAAATCTGGTACAACGCATGATGGAAAAAGTCGTGCAAGGTAAAGCAGAAGTGCCAAGGGTAGCCTGGAAGACATTAAACATTGCTTGGATTAGTTTTTTCGCTCTCATGGGTGCGATTAATATTTATGTTGCTTATTCTTTTTCAACCGATACTTGGGTGAACTTTAAATTGTATGGTATTTTGATTTTAGTGTTGCTGTTTAGTTTTCTGCAAGGTATGTATCTTGCGCGTTATATTGAAGAATCATCATGACACCCGATCAGCGCCTAGTAATGATTCGCGAACGTTTGCAAAATAAATTTTCACCGCGATTATTAGAAGTGATCGATGATAGTCATTTGCATAAAGGTCATGCGGGCGCTAAAGATGGTGCGGGGCATTATACCGTCAATATTCAAGCAGATTATTTCAACGGCAAATCACGCGTGAGTGCACATAGAGAAATTTATGCGGTGTTAGATGATTTAATTCCGCGAGAGATTCATGCCGTCAAAATATCGCTTTCCACCACTTCCTTCTCCCGCCATGGGTAATGAAAAATAAAATGAACTTCACAGCGGGAGAGGGCCAGGGAGAGGGAAAAAGATGAATCACAGTTTCCCCCTCACCCCAACCCTCTCCCGCTGTAAAGTTCATTTTATTTTTTATTACCCATGGCGGGAGAGGGAGAATTCGTGTCATCCTGAACCGCGTTTTTTGCGGTGAAGGATCTCCTGCTTACAGGGAGATCCCTCGCTACGCTCGGGATGACACGAGTATGCACTGGATCCCGCGACGACGGAGTCAAATGAATTATGTAAATTTTTTACTGTAAGTTTCTAATAAAGTATAAAACTCATCTTTCTTTTTATTCTCAAGCGGCTGTTCATGTTTTTTGTCTGAAAGCTTTTCACCACTGGGTCCTGCGCCTACACCTGCTGGCTGAAATAAAGATAATTGTTTTTGTATCATGGAAGAAAGTTCTTCTTTATCTTTATCCCGGCAGTCGGTGAGAAAGCTGTTGGCTCTTTTTTTGTGGTAAATCCAAAAACTTCCGCTATATTTTTTAAGATCACCGATAAACGCTCTTCGGTTATTTAATAATTCTTCAAAATCTTGAATGCTTTTTATGATGTCATTGTATGGTATTGGGGTATGATTTCTTAAATAATGAAGAAATTTATTAAAAAACTTTTCTGAAGTATGGTTAAGAATATTTTGTAATGAGGATTTTGTTTTTTCATCCGATGAAAAAAAATCGCCCGCAATTGCACCTGCTACAGCGTTTTTTATTATTTCAGAAGAAAGTTCATATTGAGCAGGGATAATAACCGTGTGCGCCGCCGTTATATGCCTATTCGGGGCCCTGCTAAAGCCGCTACCACCAGTTATGCTTGGCATAGGAGGAGGATTAGACGGTCGTATGCTTATGCGATGAGTATAACGTCTTTCGTCACTTGTTTTGATAGTACATAAACCCACGATGTTGTTCCATTCACCTTTTTTTGCTGCTGTAAAAGCCGGATCTTCTTTGGGCGCAACTGTGTTGGATGATAATGTCATAGTAACCTCCGATGCGTAGAAAAATAATTATAATATTTCTGAAAATAATTTTTTTGCTGTTTGGATTGCAACACGCCAATTCAAGCGAGTTGCGTATTCGTTGAATGAAGAAAGCGCTAAGGCTTCATAGCGAGAATAATCTTGCATTAAGTTCACAATATAATTGCAATAGGTTTCAGGAGTAGCGTCTAAAGCAAACGTCATGCCGTTGATATTATCTTTGACAATAGTAGAGATACCACCAACGTAAGAAGTTAAACATGGCAAGCCAAACGCGTTTGCTTCGCAAAATACAATACCAAACGCTTCCGCGCGTGAAGGCACAAATAAAAAATGCGATTCACGTAACAATTCAGTGATTTTTGCAATACCTTCGGGTGTGCGTTTAGAAATAAATCCTAAGCAATGAATATAAGAAGGAATTTCAATATCATCTGGCGGATGACAGCCAACAAAGTTAACTTCAACACGATGACCCGCAGCGTGTAACGCTTTAGCCGCAGCAAAAACAATATCACCACCTTTGCGATGCCAATGTTTACCTAAAAATAAAAATTTAATCACATCACGCGAGCGATTTTTAATCCAAGAGCGCACATCTTCTAACGTATGCGTGCAATGCATATTGGCGCCAAACGGTACCACTTTAATTTTATCTTTACTCACACCATATAATTCTAATGCACTGCGCGCCGCCCAGTCAGAAGAAAACAAAGCAAGCTTGCAGCGTGATAAACATTCTTTAACAATCAAATTACCTTGGCGAATGGAATTCGCAGAATGCGTAGAGGAGTTAGAATAAAAACCCACAAGTGTCGCATAAAGCGCATCCGTCCATAAAACAATAGGTTGTTTGCACTCAAGATAAGTAATTGGATTCAGTAATGGTGAAACCACAATATCAGCTGAACGCTGTTGCAATTGGGCTGCAACTTGTTGCGAATAATATTCTGCTGCAACAGTATTGAAGCGAGGGCTTTCGCGCTGACCGCAGGAAATTTTTTTCCAGAATTGTTTGAGTTTAAAGCCGCGCGGTAGCTTGCGTTTTAAAGAGCCAATATAATCGACTGACAGCCCTTCGTCGGCAAATGCTTGACTCATATAAAAAGGCGTGCCCGACCAATTGTTCACATCGCGAGCATCGAAGGTAGTGGCGTAGGCTATTTTCATGGTCATGAGGTTAAGTTTTTTTTAGCGTAGTGTCAATTTTTATGTTACGATTCTGGCATTTTTAAGGACATCTTGTGCATTATGAAAGTGACTAAAGCCATTTTTCCCGTTGCAGGTTTAGGTACCCGATTTTTACCCGCTACCAAAGCCAATCCTAAAGAAATGTTGCCCGTGGTGGATAAGCCTTTGATTCAATACGCGGTTGAAGAGGCGGTGGCAGCAGGGATAACTGAGCTTATTTTTGTCACCAGCAGTAGCAAAAGAGCGATTGAAGATCATTTTGACTCCAATTATGAGTTAGAATCCAGTCTCTTGGAGCGTGGTAAATTCGATTTACTCAATATCGTTCGTGATATTTTACCTGAAGGCGTGTCTTGCGCGTACGTGCGTCAAAAATCACCACAAGGCTTAGGCCATGCCGTCTGGTGTGCTAAGCCCTTAGTCATGAATGAACCGTTTGCAGTATTGCTAGCGGATGACTTGATTGATGGTGGTAAAAAATCCTGTTTACAACAAATGGTCGATGTTTACCAACAAAATCATGCGAGCGTTGTTGCAGTCGAGCCTATTGCGCGCGAAGAAAGCAAAAAATATGGGGTAGTCGATGTGGTCACAATCAATGAGTCTGTGATGTCTGTGCGTGGTATTGTTGAAAAACCGGAGCCACAGTTAGCACCTTCTACTTTAGGTGTAGTAGGGCGATATATTTTGACGCCAAGAATTTTTACTTTATTAGAAGAAATGAATAGAGGCGCAAACGGTGAAATCCAATTGACCGATGCGATTGCGCGTTTATTACAAGAAGAAAAAGTATCGGCTTTGCAATTTCAAGGTAAGCGTTATGATTGCGGAAGTAAATTAGGTTATTTGGAAGCAACAGTCGCTTACGCATTAAAACATCCCGAATTAGCAAAAGATTTTAAACAATTACTACAGAGTATGACGGCATGCTTAGCTTGACGCGTGATCGTGGTCTGTATGTTTTTGCTGTATTATTCAGTGTAATATTGTCCATGTGGGTGAGTGCACGAGAAGTCGTCATTAATCCGGATGCGATTTGTTATTTAAAAAGTGCTGCGCTTTTTAAAACGGATGCAATGGCTGCTGTACATTTATGTGCGCAATCGAGTTGGCCTTTTTATTCTCTGTTAATTTCTTGGGTGTCAAAGCTGACTGCTTCTTATGTCGTTGCTGCTTATATCTTAAATGGAATTTTTTCATTAATAACGGTAGTGACATTCTTGGCTATCATTCGTTTCTTGAGTGCGACGCCGCGTATTGCTTGGTTTGGCTTGTTAGTGATTTTGTTGGCACATGATTTTAATAGTGTGAAGCAATATATTATTCGTGATCATGGGTTTTGGGCGTTTTATTTATTATCGATTTATTTTTTGCTGCATTATTTTAGAAATTTACAATGGCGATTTGCTTTGTTGTGGAGTGTTAGTTTAATTATTGCTGCTTTGTTTCGCATCGAAGGTGGTTTTTTCTTATTGGCGATGCCTTGGGTGGCTTGGTTTGATTTTTCAAGAAAAATTTCAGAGCGCGGAAAAATGTTTTTGCAATTAAATGGAGTGACATTCGCATTAATATTATTGGGCGGTGCTTGGGTATTGTGGCGACATACATTAGCGATTGGGCGTTTGGATGAGTTTTTTTATCAAATTGTTCATGGTGCAAGCGTGTTGCAAAGAAATTTTCTCGAATATGAAGCTACACTGGCGACCAAAATATTAAATTCGAGTGCAAATGGGCAAGTGGGCATCGTGCTAACGTTAGTATTAGCTTTGTGGTATGTGATTAGCGTGATTGCTAGTTTGTCATTGGTTTACGCAGGCTTAATGATTTATGGATTTTGCAAAAAATCGATTGTTGTTGAGAGAAATCATGGGTTAGTGTTGGGTATGTATGTATTGATTAATGTCGCAGTGACGGCTGTTTTTATGGCAGAAAATATGTTTTTGTCTAAACGATATTTGTTGGCTTTATCGTTGACGCTTATGATTTTTGTGCCGTTTGCATTAGAAAAAATTTATTGTCAATGTCAAAAACGACAATGGATGTTGATATTGGTGCTTGCTGCTATTTTTCTTTCAGGAGTGGGCGGTATTTTCGATTTCGGGTATTCCAAAAAATATATTCGTGATGCGGGAGTATGGGTTTCTGATAATGTACCGCAGAATAAAACAATATTGAGTAATGATTTGCAAGTGATGTATTACACGCAACATTTTGGCAATGATATTTTTACTAAAGCAAAATTGTTTGCTGAAATGTCTGAGAAAAGTTGGAATAAGTACGATTACATAATATTGCGTACAGGTAAAAATCATATTAAACCGTTGCATTTGATTGAGGTTAAACGTTTCTGTAATAAACGTGGTGATACAGTTGCCATTTACAAAAGCGTTGTTGCATAAGTCGTTAAA